>JGI25161J50226_1000008_pt1 | contig 239245 bp, 234 predicted proteins | sample AraplaMF_Cvi_mMF_FD_50226 | JGI IMG/M metagenome (IMG submission 50226)
GACNATGCCCTTTTCGTTGTCACTTTTCGCGTTGCTCATGAACTCACCTTGCTGCGTTTGTTGTCGTCGGGTTGCGAAACCAGGGCCTGCAGCGCATCGGCATGGGCATGGGCCTGGGCCGCGGCCTGCTTGGCCAGTTCGGGGTTAAACCATTCCTCGGCCGCATCGGGCGGCAGCTCGGCGCGCAATGCATCGAGGTTGGCGCGCATGCGCTGGGTGTCCACCTGCAGGCCGGGCAGCGCATGGGCCATGGCGCGCACCGAGCCGTGCGCCGACATCAGCAGGCCCGGCCATTCGGCCAGCTCGGCCTGCCAGTTGCCCAGCGCGCGCTCGTGCTCCTGCGGCATGGCGGCCAACAGGGCGGCCACGCGCTGCGGCGCGCGCGCGCTGGCGGCCAACGCCACCATGCAGGCAACCGGGTTGCGCTTGTGCGGCATGGCCGAGGAACCGCCGCGCCCGGGCTCGGTGGGCTCGGCCAGTTCGCCAATCTCGTACTGGCCCATCAGCGAAATATCCTTGGCGATCTTGCCCAGGCTGCCCACCAGCAGGCCCAGCTCGCAGCCCAGCGCCACCCATTCGTCGCGCTGGGTGTGCCAGGGGAAGGCGCTGGCCTTGAGCTTCAAGTCGGCGGCCATGTGGGCAGTGATTTGCGGGCCCTTGCCCTGCATTTGCGCCAGTGTGCCCACTGCGCCGCCCAGCTGCACGGCCAGCGCGTTGTCGGCGGCGACCCGCAGGCGCAGCAGGCTGCGCGCCAGCGGCGCGGCCCAGCCCGCGCATTTAAAACCAAAACTCGTGACCGAAGCCGGCTGCATCAGGGTGCGGGCCATCACCGGGTCGGCCGCGTGGCGGCGCGCCAGCACCAGCAGGGCCGCCACCGCCTTGCGGATGTCGGCCTCGACCAGGTTCAGCGCATTGCGCGTCACCAGCGCCAGCGCGGTGTCTATGACGTCCTGCGAGGTGGAGCCGAAATGCACATAAGCGGCGGCCTCCTTGTTGAAGAGCGCCACGGTTTCCTTGAGGCTTTTGACCAGCGGGATCGCGATGCTGCCGGCACGCCCGCTTTCGCGCACGATCTTGGCGACGTCGAAGAGCTCAACCTTGCAGGTGCCGACGATGGACTGGGCGGCCGCCTCGGGAATCAGGCCGGCGCCGGCCTGGGCGCGCGCCAGCGAAGCCTCGAAGCGCAGCATCGCATCAATGAAATTGCGCTCGCTGAACGCATCCAGGACTTCGGGCGTGGAGAGGAAACCTTCAAAGATACTGCTCATTCCATGCGACTCTCAAAATAATCAAACCCGGCACAAGGCCTCGCCGCCCATCGTTTACCGCTTTAAACGCATCTGGTTGGGCAAGGGAACTGAACGGCGCAGCACGTCTTCACCCAGCCACAGGGCCGAGCGCCAGGCGCGCTCCGCCACCGAGGGCAAGGGCATCTGCTGGTAGTCGTCGTTGAACACCTCAAAACTGTAGTCACCGCGGTAGCCCAGGCCGTGCAGCCGGGTCACCAGCGTGGCCAGCGCCTCGCTGTGCACGCCCTCGCCCGGGAACACGCGGAAATGCCGGGCCGTGGCGATGCGCTCCTCGACCGACTTGATCTCGGTCCACATGAAATCGGCCAGCTGCACCAGGAAAATCTTGTCCGGGTCCAGGATGTCGAGCTCCTCCAGCGAGGTGTTCGTGGCGAACATATGGTAGGAATCAAAACCCAGGCCCAGGTTGGGCATGTCGGCCTGGCAAATGATCTCCCATGCCTGCGGAAACTCATTGACCACGCGGCCCCAGGACAGGGCCTCGTAGGCGATCTTGATGTTCATGGGGATCGCCAGCATGGCCAGCTTGCGCAGGTCTTTGACCAGCGCGGCGGTCTCGCCCGTGGCATGCACGGAGGTCGAGGAGCAGACCAGCAGCAGCCGGCAGTCCAGCGCGTGGCACATGTCCAGCATGGACTTGGCGATGTCCATCTTGTAGTCGTGCAGGTGGCCCGAGAGGCCCTCGAAGTCGCGCAGCACCTGAAAGCCCGTGACGTGCAGGCCGCTGGCGCGCACCGCCGCGACGGCGGCCTGCATGCCCTCGGGATGGCCGACGATGTCCCTGGCCGCCAGCATGATCTGCGTGAAGCCGGCTTCGCGCACGGCCTTGAGCTTGGCCTCCAGCGGCCCCGCGAGCGAGATGGTGTCCATCCCGAAGTCGTCAATGTTTCCGCTGTAGTGGCTCATGGTGTGTGCCGCCCGTTCAGCGCTCGTTGTGGACCAGCTCGAAGCTCACGCTGCCCATCCAGGTGCGCGTGAGCGCGCCGCGGTCCTCGGTGTGCACGCCGCGCGACTCGACGAACTCCACGCCGCGCTTGGTGAGTTCGGCCACCGAGGCCAGCACGTCGGGGCTGCCCAGCCCCACGCGCTGCAGGGCCTCGTCGCCCTCCACGTCCAGCACGCTGGCTTCGGGCTCTATCAGCTGCAGGTAAAAACGCGAGGCCGCCGGGCAGGGGCTGCGCAGGATGCGGCCCTTGGGCAGTATGCCGAAGCGCTGGTCGTCGGGCAGGTCGGTGAAGCCGAAAAGCTCGCGGTAGAACTCGGCCCAGTCCTCGGTGCGGTCGTTGCCGATGTACTGCACGACACCGAAAAAATGCAGGCCGGCGACGGCCGGCGGGTGCGGGTCCACGGTCGGGATGGGCACGAAGTCCACGTCGTAGATCGAGAAGGTCTCGTAGCGGTCGACAAAATAAATGCGGCTTTTGCCCACGCCGTGGATGGCCGGAATGTTGAGCTCCATCACCTCGACACGCGAAGGCACGGCCCAGGCGCCGCGCGCCAGGGCGCGGCGGTAGGCCTCGGCCGCGTCGCGCACGCGCAGCGCCACGGCGGCGATCACCGGCTTGTCGGTGGGCGCGGCGCCGTCGGGCATGGCGGGGATGTGGGCATTGACGATGACGTTCATGCCGCCCTGGCGGTACAGCATGACCTCGCGCGAGCGGTGCCGCGCCACCGGCCTGAAACCCATCATCTCCAGCACCTGGCCCAGGGCCTGCGGCTTGGAGGTGGTGTATTCGATGAACTCGATGCCATCCATGCCCAGCGGGTTGGCGACTTCGGGGATGGCTTCGCGGTCGGTGGGGGCTTGTGTGGCGGTGCTCATGGTGTTCTCCCGGTCAGGTGTTCCAGACAGATCAGGCGGCCTTCACGGTCGCGCCCGGCACGTGGCCGCCGCCCAGGAACAGGCGCTCGATGTTGGGGTCAGCCAGCAGTTCGGAGGCCTTTTTGTGCAGCACCAGCTGGCCCGATTCCAGCGCGATGGCGTCGTCCGATATTTTGAGCGCACTCTTGACGTTCTGCTCCACCATCAACACCGTCGTGCCCTGGGCCGCCAGCTTTTGCAGCAGCTTGAACACGTCCTGCACCACCATGGGCGACAGGCCTATGGAGGGCTCGTCGATCAGCAGCACCTTGGGACGCAGCAGCAGTGCGCGGCCGATCTCCAGCTGCTTTTGTTCGCCGCCCGACAGCGCCGAGGCCTGTGAATGCAGGCGTTCCTTGACGCGCGGGAAAAACTCCAGCACCTCGGGAATGCGCTCGTGCGTGGTCTTGGTTCCCAGGGTGATGCCGCCCAGTTCCAGGTTCTGGAACACGGTCAGCTGCCCGAACAGGTTGCGGCCCTGCGGCACAAAGGCAATGCCCTTGGCCAGCAGCTCTTTCTGGCTGACGCCCGAGATCTCCTCGCCGTCCAGCAGGATGTGGCCCTGGCGCGGCTTGAGCAAGCCGAACAGGGTTTTGAGCACGGTGGACTTGCCCGCGCCGTTGGGGCCCAACAGCAAGGTGATGGAGCCGCGCCTGACCTTGAAGGACAGGTTGTTCAGGATCATGAAATCCTTGTAACCCGCCACCACGTCGTCGAATTCGATGCAGATTTCGTTTGCCATGTCAGTTTCCGAGGTAAGCGTCGAGCACTTCTTTATTGGAGCGGATCTCGGCCGGCGTACCGATGGCCATGACCTTGCCCTCCACCATCACCATGATGCGGTGGCACAGGTCCATCACAAAATCCATGTTGTGCTCGATCACGACAAAAGAGCTCTTGCGGCCGAACTTGGGGTTCTGGTTGAGCTCCTTGAGCAGCGAGGAGATGCCGCCCACCAGGCTGGGGTTCACGCCGGCGCAGGGCTCGTCGAGCAGCACCAGGTCGGGCTCGGCCATAAAGGCCATGGCGATGTCCACCAGCTTCTGCTGGCCGTAGCTCAGGGTGCCAGCCAGCTTGTCGGCCACGTGGCGTATGCGGAACTGGTCGATCAGCGCGTCGGCCTTGTCGCCCAGGCCCGAATCGCCGGGCGCGAACATGCGGCTGAACATGCTGCCTTTGTGTTCCTGCGCGGCCACGATGAGGTTGTCGCGCACCGTCATCTTGCCGAAGACCTGCAGGGTCTGGAAGGTGCGGCCCACGCCGCGGCGGCTCAGCTCCAGCGGCGACAGGCCGGTGATGTTCTGGCCGTTGAGTTCGATAGAGCCCTCGTTGGGCGTGATCTGGCCCAGCACGCTGTTGAACATGGTGGTCTTGCCCGACCCATTGGGGCCTATGACGCCGAAGATCTCGCCCGGCATGACCTCAAAGGACACACCGCCCACAGCCTGGATGGCGCCGTAAGCCTTTTTGAGGCCGGTGACTTTTAACAATGCATTGCTCATGACGTCGCTCCGATCCGGCCGGCGGCCGCCGCACGCGCCTGGGATGCCTCGCGCGCCGCACGCTTGCTGCGTATGCGGTCGGGAATGCTGAGCAATCCGTCGGGCAGCCAGACCATCAAAATCACCACCGCGGCACCAAACATCGGCAAATACCAGTTGGACACCAGGGGCACGTCGCGCAGCCATTCCGGCAGCACCACCCCCACGGCGGCGCCCACCACGGGGCCCAGGAAATAACCAGCACCGCCGACCACCACCATCAAATACAGCATGATGGAGGCCGCCACGGCGAACGGCCCGGGTTCGATGAATTGCACCAGCGAGGCGAACAGCGCGCCGGCAATGCCCGCATAGACCGCGCCTATGGCGAAGCTCAGCAGCGTGTAGTTGCGGATGTTGATGCCCAGGCTTTCGGCGCGTATCGGGTTGTCGCGCAGCGCCGTGAAGGCCTTGCCCCAAGGCGAGCGCAGCAGGCCCCACAGCAGGCCCGCCAGCAGCAGGGTGACCGCCAGCACGAAGTAGTAGTAGGCCAGGTTGCCTTCGAGCGAGTAGCCGAACAGCGAAGGCCGCGCGATGTTGTTGATGCCGAAGGTGCCGCCCGTGAGCCACTCCTCGTTGCGCATCACCAGCCAGATCGCGGTGTTAAAGCCCAGCGTGGCGAAAGCCAGGTAAATCGCCTGAACCCGCAGCGCCGGGAAACCCAGGATAAGGCCGACGGCAAAACAGATGGCCGCTGCAGCGGGCAAGCCGAGCCAGAAACTGACCCCGGCCTTCATGAGGATGGCCACGGTATAGGCGCCTATGCCGAAGAAGGCCGCATGGCCCAGCGACTTCTGGCCCGCATAGCCGACCGTGAGGTTCAGGCCCATGGTCGCGACGATGAAGACCAGCCAGTAGGTCAGCAGGTAGATGCCGTAGTTCTTGAGGAACTGCGGCACCACCAGCACCAGCAAGGCAGCCAGGACCGTGAGCACCAGGGCGAATTTGTTGTTGGCGAGCTTCATACCTTGCGCTCCTCTTTTTTACCCAGCAGGCCTTGAGGCTTGAAGAGAATCACCACCATAAAAATCACCAGCGCCACCGCGTCCTTGTAGGCGGGCGAGATGTAGGCCGAGGCGAGGTTTTCAGCCACCCCCACGATCAGGCCGCCCAGCAGCGCGCCGCGCGAGTTGTTGAACCCGCCTATGATGGCGGCGAAAAATGCCTTGGTGCCCAGGCCCTCGCCCATGTCGAACTTGGCGAGGTAGGTGGGCGTGACCAGCAAGGCGGCCACCACCGCCAGCACGGCGTTGATGGCGAAGGTGTAGAAAATCATGCGCGGCACGTTGATGCCCAGCACCGAGGCGCTTTCGGTGTTTTGCGCAACGGCCTGCATGGCGCGGCCCGTCACGGTTTTGGCCAGGAAGGCCTGCGTCGCCATCACCACCACCAGCGCCAGCGCGAAGGTGCCCACGTCCTGCAGGGTGATCGTGACCCCGGCGATGTTGAACAGCTTGTCGGCGAACAGGCTGGGGAAAGGATGGGCTTCGGCGCTGTAGCCGGCGCGCACGCCGTTGCGCAGCGCGATCGAAAGGCCTATGGTCGCCACGACGATGGGCATCATGCCGTATTTGAAGAGCGGGTCCACCACGCCGCGCTTGAAGACCCAGCCCAGCAGCAGCACGGCCAGCAGCGTCGCCATCACGAAGCTCACCAGCATGGGTGCACCCAGCGAGATGAAGGCCAGCATCATGAAGGCCGGGAGCATGACAAATTCGCCCTGGGCGAAGTTGATCGTCCCCGAGGCCTGCCACAGCAGGGTGAAGCCCAGTGCCGCCAGCGCATAAATGCTGCCGGTGGCCAGGCCCGAAAAAAAGAGTTGGAGAAAGTCCGTCATGGAGAAGTCCGATGGTGGAGAAAGCCGGTTGTCGTCAGCGGAGGTTCCGGTGGGACGGGGCTTGCACCCTGCCCCACCGGCGGCCGGCCCCGCGTGGCCGGCCGGTGTTTACGTCACTTCTTGGCGGCCGGCTTGGAGGCGGCCGGCTTGGGCGCGGGTGCGGCGGACGCCAAGGGAAGGGCCTTGCTCACGTCGCGGGTGGCCAGGCCCAGGGGCGGCACCATGTCGATGACGTCCTGCTTGCCGTTTTTGACTTCCACCATGAAGCTCATGCGGTCCAGGTCGCCCTTGTTGTCGAACTCGGTGTACATCAGCGCGCCGGGGTATTTGTCGGTGTTGACCTTCAGGCCCTTCATGGCTTCGGCCACGGCCTTGCGGTCCAGCTTGCCGGCTCTTTCAATCGCAGCCTTGAGCACATAGACACCGGAGTAGCCCTTCATGCCGTTGTGGTCGGAGATGTATTTGTATTCTTTCTCGAACTTGGCCTTGAAGGCGCGGATGGCGGGCACCGGGGCGTCCACCGTCAGGCCCACGTGGGCGATCGCGCCGTTGGCGGCCTCGCCGGCCAGCTCGATGACCTTCTGGCCGGTCAGCGTGGTTTCACCGATGATGGGCTTGGTCCAGCCCTGCTTGCGCAGCTCGCGCAGCAGGCGCGCCGACTCTTCCTCATTGGAATAGGCAAACACGCCGTCGGCATTGCTTTGTTTGGCGCGCAGCACCGCGGCCGAGAAGTCGACCTGGCCGGGCTCGGTGGAGATTTCCGCGAGGATCTTGGTCGGCGAGTTGGCCAGGGCCTTGCGGATGGCGTCCATGCCGCCCTTGCCGAAGTCGTTGTTCACGTAGATGACGGCAATGCTCTTGAGCTTGGCCTGGTCGCTGATGTAGCGCGCCACCTTGGGCATGGCGGTGGCCTGCGTAAAGCTGGTGCGGAACACATAAGGGTTGCCCTGCTCGGTGATGCTGGCCGCCTCGCCGCCGGTGAAGTTGGGCACTTCGGCGCGCCGCGACTCGGCCATGCTGACCATGATGGAGCCGGAGAACACCGGGCCGAAGATGGCGAACACATTGTCGTCAATGGCTTTTTGCGTCAGTCCCTTGGCCACGCCGGGATTGCTTTGGGTGTCGGCGGTGCTGGTCTGGATTTTTTTACCCAGGATGCCGCCGCCGGCATTGATTTCCTTGACGGCGAGCTCCACGCCGTTCTTGAAGTTGGTACCCGCCGTGGCGCCGCCGCCGGACAGTTCCACGATGTTGGCGATCTTGATCACATCTTGCGCGAAGCCGGCCGTGCTGCCCATGGCCAGCGCGCAAGCCGCGATCAATTGAAGGGCGAATCGTTTTTGCATGCTTGTCTCCTCTGGTTAAAAATCAATGCAGTCCCAAAAAACCGTCACTGGGCGGCCAACGGCGCACTGGCGTGCGCCCCGGAAACCGTCGCCCGGCCGCCCGCCGGGATACGTCGGATTTCACCCGCCAGCGCGGCCGGGTACAAATGCTCGCGGATAAAAGTCGCGTCGCGGCGCACCGTCTCAGCGGCCTCGGTGTAGCCGAAAAACTCCAGGTAGTCCGGCGCCTGCTGGATCAGCATTTCAAAGCCGGGCTGGGCCACCAGCCCGCGGCCGCGCACCGCGCGCACCAGCGGTGTGGGCTGGTTTTTCATGAGGATGTCAACCACGGCCGCGTGCGGCGCCAGGCGCGACACATCGCAGGGCAGCGGGTCGGCGGCCTGCAGGCCCAGCGGCGAGGCGTTGACGACCAGGTCGTAGCCCGAGGGATCGCTGCCGGTGGCGGCCAGCACCAGCGTGCCCGAGGCCTGCGGCGCCGAAGCGATGCGCGACGCGATCGCCAGGGCCTTGCCCGGCACCGGGTCATAGAGCGCGATTTCGGCCGGGGCGCGGCTGCCGGCAATCGCCAGCGAGGCGGCAATCGCCGAAGCACCGCCGCCGGCGCCCAGCACCAGCACGCGCTTGCCGCTGTAGGCCACGCCGAAGTAGTCGAGCGACGAGACAAAACCTTTGCCGTCGAACAGCCCGCCTTCGAGCTTCCCGTCCGGGTTGCGGCGTATGCCGTTGACGGCGCCGGCCACGCGGCCGTAGTCATTGCAGTGCGACAGCAGGCCCATCACCAGCGACTTGTGGGGGATGGCCAGGAACATGCCCTTGATGTTTTTTGCCAGAAAGGCCGTGCGCACAAAGGCCTCGATGTCGCCGGCCGCCACATGCACGGGCACCAGCACGGCATTAATGCCCAGGGTTCTGAAGATCAGGTTGAAAACATCCGGTGCCCGGACCTGCTCCACCGGATCGCCGGGAATCAGGTAGACATCGGTATTACCCTGGACGGTTGAAAGCATGTCGAAGTTCGCCTTGTAATTCGCCGACCTGTTCGATAATCGATTAATCAGCGCTTGATGGCCTGAACTTTATAGACCGATAAGGCTACTTCAAAGGAATTTCCTTGATATTTGCGCGATCATCGATCAATAATGATCGACAATCGACCGAAACAAGGGTTTGACCTATGACCATCCCTCATGCTTCCGCGCCGTCCGAAGCCCTGCAGGCGCCCAACCCACCCGCGCTCGACAAGCGCGACTGGATCGCCGGCCTGGAAAAAGGCCTGGGCATTATTGAATGTTTTGACGACGCCAACCCACGCCTGACAGCCAGCCAGGCCGGCGCGCGCTGCGGCATGACACGCACCGCGGCGCGCCGCTACCTGCTGACGCTGGAACACCTGGGTTATGTGGCCGGCGACGGCAAGCTGTTCTGGCTCACGCCGCGCGTGCTCAGGCTGGGCCAGTCCTACCTCGAATCGGCCCGGCTGCCGCGCATCGTCCAGCCCTTTTTGCAGCGCGTGACCGCCGGCACCCAGGAAAGCGCGTACGTCAGCGTGATGGACGGCGACGACATCGTCTACATCGCGCGCAACGGCTCCAGCCGCGCGATGAACACCGGCTATGTGCTGGGCTCGCGCGTGCAGGCCCAGGTCACGGCGGCGGGTTTGCTGATGCTGTCCATGCGCGAACCCGCCTGGCTGGAAAAATGGCTGGACAACCACGAACTCAAGGCCTACACCTCTTACACCATCGCCAGCAAGGACCGCCTGCGCATAGAGCTGGCCCGCGTGCGCACCCAGGGCTGGGCGATTTCCGAGCAGCAGCTCGAACTCAATTACCGCGGCATCGCCGTGCCGCTGCGCGACCGGCACGGCGACGTGGCGGGCGCGCTCAGCGTGACCATGCCCATGGGGCATGAGTCGAGTGAGGAGGCGGTGGGGAGGGTTTTGTCTGTTTTGCGCGAGACGGCGCAGGCAATGAGGAACTTGATTTAGCTTTCCGGTCGCTGGTCGGGTTGGGGTTGCTTTTGGTCGGGTCTTGCGCCGGCCTTGCGCGCTCCTGCCCTTTGCATAGGCTTGCTGGCCGGGTCTCGCCCCGGCGGGCGACTTACTTTCTTTTGCTTCGCCAAAAGAACGTAAGCAAAGAAAAGGCGACCCTGGTGTCTGCGTCCCTCCGCTTCGCTGCGGGCAGCCTGTGGTGCTCGGTCCAGCCGGGGTCTGGCTAAACTCGCTGCGCTCAGACAACGCCAGCCCTTATCCGTCTGGCCCTCCGCTCCTCGGCGCATACACAAGGGGATGGGGACAGAAATACCAATACCGAATACCTGAAGAAACAAGGACACGCCATGGCGTGTCCTTGCTTTGTATTGGGGTTCGGTATTTGGTATTTCGAACTTCCCCGCCCTAGCTGGGCCGAGGATATCTGCAATGTCGGGCCGAATCTTGCACAATCAAACCACCTTTCATCGCGCCACATTCATTGCCGCCCGAGCGGCGTTTCATGCAAACCCGACACTTCCTCCAGCTCATCGCGATGTCCGCCCTCTGGGGCGCATCATTTCCCCTGCTTCGTATCGCCAGTCCGGCCCTCGGCCCCTGGGTGGTGGCGGCCACCCGCTGCACCCTGGCGGCCATTGTGCTCAGCCTGCTGATGAGCACGCTGCGCGACCGCTGGCCGCCGCGCAGTGCCTGGCCGCAGCTGACGCTGGTAGGCCTGTTGTCGGTGGTGATTCCGTTTGTGCTGTTCAACTGGGCGGCGCTGATCATTCCTTCGGGTTACTCGGCGGTGCTTAATGCCACGGCGCCGCTTTTCGGCGTGATGGCGGCTGCGCTGGCTGGGGAAGAGAAGCTCACGCGGGTGCGCCTCCTGGGTTGCGCTGTCGGTTTTGCGGGCGTGGCGCTGCTGGTGCAGCTGGGGCCTGTGGCGGTGACACCCATGGTGATCCTGGCGGCGCTGGCCTGTGTGGTGGCTTCAGCCAGCTACGGTTTTGGCGCCATCCAGATGAAACGCGCGACCATGGCCTATTCGCCGCTGCCTTCGTCGGCAGTGGTGCATGTCACCGGGGCGCTGATCCTGATCGTGCCGGGCGGCATTGCCGCGCCTGCGGCCGTCCTGACGCCGGGCGCGGTGGCGGCGGTGACGGTGCTGGGCACGCTCACATCGGGCTTTATGTACTGGATCAGCATGCGGCTGATGCGCGAAATCCCGGCCAGCGCCACCACCTCGGCGGCCTTCATGATCCCGCTGTTCGGCGTGACCTGGGGCGGGCTGTTCCTCGGCGAGCCGGTCACGGCCAGCATGCTGCCCGGCTGCATTCTTGTGCTGTCGGCCACCGCGTTGATCACGGGCTTTAACCCGTTTCGGGCAGCGCCGCCAGAGCCTTGAAAAGCTAGCTCGGTTTTGCCCGGCTGATGTTGGGAGTCGTGACAACAACATCGGCGTTTTGCGCCCGCTGGCGCAGCGCATGTTCCATCACCACCAGCGCCAGCAGCGCTTCGGCAATCGGCGTGGCGCGTATGCCCACGCAGGGGTCGTGGCGGCCCTTGGTCACCACCTCGGCCGGGTTGCCGGCCGTGTCTATGGATTGGCGCGGCGTGATGATGGAGCTGGTCGGCTTGATCGCGATCGACACCTCCAGGTCCTGGCCGGTGCTGATGCCGCCCAGCACGCCGCCGGCGTTGTTCGAGAGAAAGCCCTCTGGCGTCAGTGAATCGCCGTGCGTGGTGCCGCGCTGCGTGACGCTGGCAAAACCGGCGCCGATTTCCACGCCCTTGACCGCATTGATGCCCATCATGGCAAAGGCGATGTCGGCGTCCAGTTTGTCATACAGCGGCTCGCCCAGGCCCACCGGCACACCCGAGGCCGTCACGCGTATGCGCGCGCCGCAGGAGTCGCCGGCCTTGCGCAAGGCGTCCATATAGTTTTCCAGCTTTGAGACGTCGGCCACCGGCGCGAAGAAAGGGTTGTTAGGCACATGCTCCCAGGACTCGAAGGGAATCACTTCATCGCCGACCTGCGTCATGCAGCCGCGAAACACCGTGCCGTATTTTTCGGCCAGCCATTTTTTGGCGACGGCGCCGGCCGCCACCGTGGGCGCCGTCAGCCGCGCCGACGAGCGGCCACCGCCGCGCGGGTCGCGCAGGCCGTATTTGTGCAGGTAGCTGTAGTCGGCATGGCCGGGGCGGAAGGTTTCCAGGATGTTGCTGTAGTCCTTGCTGCGCTGGTCGGTGTTGCGTATCAGCAGGCAGATCGGCGTGCCGGTGGTCTTGCCCTGGTAGACGCCGGAGAGGATCTCGACGGCATCGGGCTCGTTGCGCTGTGTCACATGGCGGCTGGTGCCGGGGCGGCGGCGATCCAGGTCGGCCTGGATGTCGGCCTCGCTCAATTCCATGCCCGGCGGGCAGCCGTCAATCACGCAGCCAATGGCCGGGCCGTGGGATTCACCAAAATTGGTGACCGCGAATAGGGTTCCTAGGGTATTTCCGCTCATGGGGGGATTATCCCAGAGGGGCCTCGGGGTTGGATTTCCCCCCTGGCTACCCGATCTTCATGGCACGGTATGCGCGGGAGCATTTTTGTAGCTGGCGCGTGGAACCGCACGTTCTTCCAGGCGCATGACCAAAGCGTCAATCGATGACGATGACGCTGAGAGTGTGGATTCTGGTACCAACGCCCACAGTCCATTCTTGAGCCGGATACCCAGAACATTGCGGTGCAAAAAGAAAGAATCGACGGACGGCCAGGGTGCAAATGATTCAACCCCTCCATCCGTCTCATGAAGACCTTGATCGGTCACAAACAGTTTGATGGACTTGCTTGGCTTGCGGCGCAGGGACTCCCGAAGCACGAACATGGCCTTGCGCAGCGACAAAAAGTGCGAGACAAGCATGACGGCCTTCCAGAGGGCCAATCCAATTGCCAGTACGGCAAGCGCCCATTGATGCGCAAGGGCCGCCAGAAGCGCCAGGGCTGTTGAAACAAGAAGCCAGACCAACTCGTTCAGGCGAGCCTTCCAGCTGAGCTTGATGAACTCGGCAGAGCCGATATGGAATCGAAACAATGCGCTCCGAATGCGCCAGTCATGGACGTACTCATAGGACAGTGGTGTCGGCATTCTGGGCCCGGGGTTGGGGAGGCACTGAGTCGAACGGGTGGCGGGTTTGGCCTTTGCCGGACTATAGCGTTACATCGGGCCATCATCGGTACGGCCTTGCCTTTTTGGCCAGCGTCATGGCGCATACCGCATCCGATCTGGAACATTTCATGCTTGCTGCACCGCACCAATCCCGAGTTGGATGTCTTGGTGGAACAGGAGCGCCCCATGCTGGACCGCAGCGCGACCAAGTTTTCCCACGTCAAGCCCGGCGACACGCAGTTTGTCTCCGGCGGCTTGCGCGATTTCTTTCTGTACCGCGACCTGGGCATTGCCGACGCCACCAACGGCAAGGTGATCGCGCACCTTGTCAAGGCGAACATGGCACCGGAAACGGGCACGGGCTGGCACCGACATGAGGCGGATTTCCAGATCGTCATCATGGTCAAGGGCTGGGCCCGCTTTATGTACGAAGACAAGGAAACCCTGGTCGAAGCCGGCGACGTGGTGCACCAGCGGCCGGGCATCAAACATTTCCTGTTCGACTACTCGCCGGACATGGAATACCTGGAAATTGTCGGGCCGGCCGATTTCAAGTCCATAGACGTAGATCCGGTCTGCGACGTCCCGCCACCAACCCCATGGAAATAAGCGTCCTCTGACGGGTCCCCCTTCTGGGGTGAGTTAAAACTCCGCATCGAGTTCATCAATGTCGTCGGGCTCCTTCTTCGCCGCAGCCACCCACTCCTTCATCGCCGGCAACTCCATGATGCGCTTGCAATACGCCGTGCAGGCCTTGTCCAGCGCCACGTCGTAAGTCAGAAAGCGGGTCACCACGGGCGCATACATGGCGTCGGCCACCGACAGCTGCTTGCCGAATAGGTAGGGGCCGCCATAGGAGCCCAGGCATTCCTTCCAGATCTCCAGCACCCGGTCTATGTCGGCCTGCGCGCGGGACCAGACCTTGAAGCCGGGAAAGTGGGCCTTGATGTTCATGGGCAGCGCGGCGCGCAGCGAGGCAAAGCCCGAATGCATTTCGCCGCAGACCGCGCGGCAGTGGGCGCGCAGCTTGACGTCCGCCGGCAGCAGCTGCGCCTTGGGCTTGATTTCATTGAGGTATTCGGCAATCGCCAGCGTGTCCCAAACCTTGACGCCGTTGTGCTGCAGCGAGGGCACCAGCATGCTGGACGAGAGCAGCAGCATTTCGGCCTTCATGGCCGGGTCGTCGGGTGGGATCACTTTTTCGGTGAATTCCAGCCCGGCAAACTTCGCCAGCAGCCAGCCACGCAGCGCCCAGGCGCCGTAGTTTTTGCTGCTGATCGTCAGGACGGCCTTGGCCATGAGATTGCTCCTTGAACCGCAAAGTTGGCCCCACTGCCCGGGGCCGGCAACACTCCGCAAGCCCTGTGCCAGCGCGCGGGCTGGCGGCGGCGACTGGCCCGTAACTTGCCTGCATGCCGGCTACCTGGGCCACAAGCCCGAACCAAGCCAGGAAAACCATGCTTTACCAGGCCTACCAGCTCCAGTCCGACCTGCTGTCCCCGCTTCGCCTGCTGGCGCAGGGCGGCAGCGCGGCCCTCTGGCTGGGCAAAACCGAAGGCAGCCTGCTGCGCAAGCTGTCGGCGTCCATGGAGGTGTTTTCGCGGCTGCGCCTGACGCACTCACGCCCGGCTTACGGCATCAGCTCGGTCAAGGTGGGTGAGCGCGAACTTGCCGTGACCGAGGAGGCCGTGCTCAGCATGCCTTTCGGCACCCTGCTGCGCTTTAAAAAAGAGCTGCCGGCCGATCTGCCTTACCAGCCGCCGGTGCTGCTGGTGGCCCCGCTGTCGGGCCACTTCGCGACGCTGCTGCGCGAGACCGTGCGCACGCTGCTGCAGGACCACGACGTCTACATCACCGACTGGCACAACGCGCGCGACGTCGCCCTGCGCCACGGCCCCTTCGCGCTGGACGACTACATCGACCACATGATCCGTTTCACCCGGGCCATAGGCCCCGGCACCCACGTGGTGGCGGTGTGCCAGCCCTGCGTGGCGGCGCTGGCGGCCGCGGCCGTCATGGCCGAAGACGAGGACCCGGCCCAGCCGCGCAGCCTGACCCTGATGGCCGGGCCGGTGGACTGCCGCGTGAACCCGACCGGCGTCAACACGCTGGCCACCAGCAAGCCGATTGAATGGTTCGAGAAAAACCTGATCAGCCACGTGCCGCTGCCGCACGCCGGCTATATGCGGCGCGTCTACCCGGGCTTTGTGCAGCTCAGCGCCTTCCTGAGCATGAACCTGGACCGGCACAAAAAATCCTTCCAGGACATGTACCAGCACCTGCTGGACGGCGATGTGGAAAAAGCCAACATCATCCGCGTGTTCTACGACGAATACCTGGCCGTCAACGACCTGCCCGCCGAGTTCTACCTCGAGACCGTCGAAAAAGTCTTCCAGACCTACGACCTGCCGCTGGGCAAGCTCAGCTACCGCGGCCGCCTCGTGAAACCCGCCGCGATCCGGCGCACCGCGCTGATGACGGTGGAAGGCGAACGCGACGACATCTGCTCAGTCGGGCAGACAGTGGCGGCGCAGGACCTTTGCACCGGGATACGGCCTTACATGAAGACGCACCACGTGCAGACGGGTGTGGGACATTACGGCGTGTTCAGCGGGCGCAAATGGAACCAGCAGATTTATCCGCGGGTCAGGGAGATGATTCATTCGAATTCAGGGTGAGATTTATGAGGGCCGCGTGAAAAGCATCAGGGGAGCAACCCGGCCTTTCTGTACCAGCGCACACAGGCACTTTCCACCAGCATATAGGCCGCGATCGCGGGTATGGCCCACGCGGCATTCACAAGAATCCCGGAACACATCGGCAGCACAACCAACCAGCACGCGAGCTTGTAGACGAGCGGCAGGGCCCGGTAGCGCTCACCTTTTTCAGGGCACCGTTTGAACTCCCGCTTGTTCATGAACCAGAGCACAAACAGCAATACCGCATACGCCAGCACAAAAAGAACCAGCGACGGCGCCTGCAGCAGTAGGCGAAAATACTCAATCATTCGATGCCCCGGTTGAATTGCCAGACATCGTTACCGTTCCACCAGATCTACCACCGCCCAGCGGGCATCGCGTTTCTTCGCGACCACCGTAAAGCAGCGTTCCTGCGGAGCGCAAAGTACGAACAGCGCTTCACCAGAGAAGGCCCCGTCAGCAAACTGGAATGGTGCAAGCCGCTTCAATTCAATCCGCCCGGCATCGACATTCAGTCGGGAGGCGAGCGCTGCACGCCCCAATTCATAGGGCTCTGACTGCAAAATCCAGAAATACCCGGCGGCGACTATCAGCGCGAACATGGCGACCACAAAGGCCAGTGTCCTGATCAGCCTGGCCCAGGTCATGCCAAACCACGATGCCGGACGCCGGGGAAGCTTTGCAGTCAGGCGCCTGCTCAGCATGGCACCGCCTGCAATGTGGACCCTACAGCGCTGAACGCGGCATTGAGCAGCCGGGTCGTGACACGCGCCCTGTTGAAGACAATGTCCGCGAGCAGCGCGACGGCAAGCGCCAGATAGATGAAATACCCAAAACCGACATAGTCCGAGAAGAGTATGGTGTGCAGCCAGTTTTGATGGAAGAGGTACAGATAGCCTACCAGTCCCCCAGCCCCCAACAGCACAACCGTTGGCAGCACAAGCTGCAACCCGGCGCGCCTGCGAAGGAGCGCGGCAAATGCAAGCAGGGAGAAAACGAGCGCGTTTGCACCGGTAAAGATGCGGAACTCCCGAGTCAGCGATTCCGCCACGCCCATGTACTGGGTACGGATGAGGAGTTCAAGCCTCTCGTTGACGCGCGAGAGATCGGTGACCCTGCGTTCCAGAATTCCGGTCATGGACTTCTCGATGGCCTTGCGGCACTCGCAATCGATATTTCCCATTTGCGCCGCGATGGCGGCAACCTTCTGCGGAAGGCCTTCAGCGAGCTTGCGTTTGAGCTCGGCGATCTCCAGTGCATTCCTGCCGGATAGGCCTTTTGCCATCTCCGCGAGCCTGCCGCCGTCCAGCGCATCGATTCGTTCGCTCACCCTGCGCTCGACTTCCGAACGGATCGCATCGCGGGCCAGGGTCTCGACCAAGCCGGGCTTGACATAGGAAGCAATGAAGGCGCTCCCAAACAGGGCAAGTCCTGCGAAGGCAATGATGTTGATAAAGACACGCATTGGGTTGTTCCAGTGTCTACGGTTTAACGCCTGACGCAAGCCACCAAAACCCCAATCACCCCCATCACCAAAACCAGCCCCAAAATCACCCCCCGCCCCTCCATCACCCCGGCAAACACCCCCACCAGCATGCCGGCCAGCGGCTGCGACAGGTTGTTGAACATCACGATCACGCCGGTGGTCTTGCCCAGGTCCTTGGGCGGGATGAGCTTTTGCCGCAGGCTGCGGATGTAGACGTTGAACATCTTGTCGAAGCCTATCACCAGCAAAAACCCTGCGGTGTAGACCCAGAAATTGCCGGCCAGCCCGGTGAGCAGCCCGCCGGCCAGCATCACGGTGTAAGACACCAGGCCCAGGGTGCGCAGCGGCAGCACGGTGCGGGCGATGAACAACAGGATGATGACGGTGGCCACGGCGCCTGCCGTTTGCAGAACGGCATAGTCGCCAGCCGAGCGCTGCAGCAGGCCGGTCACCATGGCGGCCGAGGTGGCCAGGGTGACGCCTATCACCAGGTTGACGCCCGCCGCCAGGGCAATCACCTGCTTCAAGCCCGGCAGGTGCAGCACCTGCGACAAGGCGGTGCGTATGGGCGCGGTCCAGTGGCCGGGGGCCGGCTCGGGCGCGGCCAGGGNGACGGCGCTTTGGCGCTGCCACCAGGTCACGGCACCGTCGGCGATGAGAAAAAACACCGCCGTCGCCCCGACCACCGCGGGCCAGGGCATCCAGCGCAGCAGCAGCGAAGCCAGCAAAGGGCCCAGCACCATGCCAAGCTGGTCGGCAAGCTGCGCATGGGCCAGCACTTTTTCAAAACGGTGCTGGCGGAAGATTTGCGGCAGCATGACCTCGCGGGCCATCAGGCCCTGGGTGGTCAGCACGCCGCAGACGGCCGACAGCGCGATCAGCCAGCCGACGCCGCCGGCCCACTGGAAGGCGACGACGCCGGCCATGCACACCAGCGCGCGGTACAGCTGGCTGATGCGCAGCAGCTTGAGCGGCGAGACGCGGTCGCACAGCGCACCGCAGACCGGAAAGGCCAGAAAGCGCGGAAGGGTCTCGAGGGTGAAGGCAATGCCCGACCAGGCGACGCTGCCGGTGGTCTCGAACACCACCAGGGGCACGAGGAACAACAGGATCTGGTCGGCCAGCCGGGAGAAAAACAGCGACGCATAAAACAGCAGCCCGCCGGCATCACGCTTGTCGCTCACCCCTGCCCTCGCTTGCGCCCTGCGTGCCTTGCGCACCGGGTCGTTGTTGTTTCAAAAATAGGCGGCCGGCGCGCTGCCGGGCGCCGGCTTTTTAATTGTGGTCGGCGGCGTCCTCGGCCGGCCAGTCGCGTATATAGGCCTTGAGCATCTTGTTTTCGAAGTTCTGGCTGTCGACCACGGCCTTGGCGACGTCATAAAGGCTGATCACGCCCATCAGGACTTTCTGGTTCATCACGGGCATGTAGCGCGCGTGGCGCTCCAGCATCATGCGGCGGACCTCGTCGAGTTCGGTTTCGGAGGTGCAGGTGAGCGGGTGGTCGTCCATGGCGGTGCGCACCAGCGTGCTGCCGATCTCGCCGCCGTTCTTGACGATGTAGACGATGACCTCGCGGAAGGTCAGCATGCCGACCAGGTCGCCGTGTTCCATGACGACCAGCGAGCCTATGTCTTTGTCGGCCATGACCTGTGCCGCCTTGGCCAGGGGTTCATCGGGCTGGACGGTGTAAAGCGTGTTGCCTTTGACACGCAGTATGTCTAGAACCTTCATGGCGATCTCCTCGGTTGTGCTGCCAACATGCCCTCATTGTCCCACCGCAGCGCGGCGGGAAGAGGAATTCAGTTTAAATATAGCCCACAATCAAACGGCTGGTTGCAACAATTTCCCCGCGCACCGCCACTTTTTTCTGACTGGAGACAAACCCATGCCAGGTTATTCCGATCCCGGCTTCGACACCCTCGCGCTGCATGCGGGCGCCGCGCCCGACCCGAGCACAGGCGCGCGCGCCGTGCCGATTCACCTGACCACCTCCTTCGTCTTCGAATCCAGCGACCACGCGGCCAGCCTGTTTAACCTGGAGCGCGCGGGCCACGTCTATTCGCGCATCAGCAACCCGACCAACGCGGTGCTGGAGCAGCGGGTGTCGGCGCTGGAAGGCGGCATAGGCGCGATCGCCACCGCCAGCGGCCAGGCCGCGCTGCACCTGTCCATCGCCACGCTGATGGGCGCCGGCTCGCACATCGTGGCCTCGACGGCGCTCTACGGCGGCAGCCAGAACCTGCTGCACTACACGATGCGCCGCTTCGGGATAGACACAACTTTCGTGAAGCCCGGCGACATCGACGGCTGGCGCGCGGCCGTGCGGCCCAATACCAAGCTGTTTTTCGGCGAAACCGTGGGCAACCCAGGCCTGGACGTGCTGGACATCCCGGCGGTGTCGGCCCTGGCCCATGAGGCAGGCGTGCCGCTGCTGGTGGATTCCACGCTGACCTCGCCCTGGCTTATCAAGCCTTTTGAGCACGGCGCCGACCTGGTCTACCACTCGGCCACCAAGTTCCTGAGCGGCCATGGCACCGTCATAGGCGGCATCGTGGTGGACGGCGGCAGCTTTGACTGGGAAAAATCCGGCAAATTCGCCGAGCTGACCGAGGCCTATGACGGCTTTCACAACATGGTGTTCAGCGAGGAAAGCACGGTGGGCGCCTTTTTGCTGCGTGCGCGGCGCGAGGGCCTGCGCGATTTCGGCGCCTGCATGAGCCCGCACACGGCCTGGCTGATCCTGCAGGGCATAGAAACCCTGCCGCTGCGCATGGCACGGCACATGGGCAATACCGAAAAAGTGGTCGAATTCCTGGCCAGCCACCCGCTGGTCTCGCGCGTGGGCCATCCCCTGCTCGAATCCCATCCCAGCCATGCGCTGGCCAAAAAGCTGCTGCCGCGCGGCGCGGGCTCGGTGTTCAGCTTCGACATCAAGGGCAACCGCGCGCAGGGCAAGGCTTTTATCGAGACGCTCAAAGTCTTCAGCCACCTGGCCAATGTCGGCGACTGCCGCAGCCTGGTCATCCACCCGGCCAGCACCACCCACTTCCGCATGACGGACGAGGCGCTGGCCGCCGGCGGCATCACGCAGGGCACGATACGCCTGTCCATAGGCCTGGAAGACCCGGACGACCTGATCGACGACCTCAAGCGCGCCCTCAAGGCCGCCGAAAAAGCGGCAGCGAAAGCGGAGGCCTGAGCATGTACCTCGACGTCAAGGGCCATAAAACCTATTGCTACACCGGCGGCAAGCCTTTTGAGGCCGCCAAACCCACCGTGGTGTTTATCCACGGCGTGCTCAATGACCACAGCATCTGGATTCTGCAAACGCGCTATTTCGCGCACCATGGGTTCAACGTGTTGGCACCGGACCTGCCCGGCCACTGCAAAAGCGAAGGCGAACCGCCCCGGTCGGTGGAGGAAGCGGCTGCCTTCGTCATCGCCCTGCTCGACGCGGCCGGCGTGAAAACCGCCACGCTGGCAGGCCACAGCTTTGGCTCCCTCACGGCCCTGCATGCGGCATCCATCGCGCCTCAGCGGGTGGCGCGCCTGGCCTTGCTGGGCACCGCCGCCCCGATGAAGGTTTCACCCGCGTTGCTGGACAGCGCGCTGAACCAGCCGATGAAGGCCATCGATATGGTGAACACCTTCTCGCATTCCATGCTGGCGCCGCCGCCCTCGGCGCTGGGCCCGGGCACCTGGCTGTACGGAGGCTCCAAAGCCCTGATGCGGCGGGTGCTGGCCAGCAACACCCGGGTCAACCTGTTTCACCGCGGCTTCAAAGCCTGCGACGACTACACGGCCGGTGAAGCCGCCATGGACAAGGTGCAGTGCCCGGTGCTGTTCATCCTCGGCAAAGGCGATTCCATGACCTTGCCCAAAATGGCGGCACCGCTGCAGGCCAAGGCGAAAAATGGCAAAACCGTGCTGCTGCAAGCCGGCCACCAGATGATGACCGAGGCACCCGAAGAGGTGCTGTTCGCGATCCGCGATTTCCTCCAGGCCCCTTCGGCCTGACGCAACGGATGGCAAGCCCTCTCCTCGTCCCCACACTCGCGCAGGCGGTGGAGCATGTGCTCACCGCGGTGGAGGGCGACATCGTGCTCGGGCTGCCGCTGGGCATAGGCAAGCCCAACCCCTTTGTGAACCTGCTCTACCGCCGCATCAAGGCCATGGGCGGCGAGGCGAATCCCCGGCGGCTGAAGATCATCACCGCGCTGTCGCTGGAGAAACCCGAAGGCAAAAGTGAGCTGGAGCAGAACTTTCTCGCGCCGCTGGTCGAGCGCGTGTTCAGGGACTACCCCGATCTTGACTACGTGAAAGACCTGCGCGCGGGCCTGCTGCCGCCGCACATCGAAGTCTCCGAGTTCTTCTTCAAGACCGGCGACTACCTCGGCAACCAGCGCGCGCAGCAGGCCTATATCGCCACCAACTACACCTTCGTCGCCCGCGACATGGGAGTGCTGGGCGTGAACGTGATCGCGCAGGCTGTCGCCGCGCATGACGAGGATGGGAAATTTACGCTGTCCCTGGGCAGCAACCCCGACGTGACTTTTGAGCTCGCGGAGCGCCAGGCCGCGCAGGGCAAGCCGCTGCTCAAGGTGGCTGTGGTCAATCGCCAGATGCCTTTTATGCCCAACCATGCGGTGGTGCCGGCCGGTTTTTTTGACGTGCTGGTGACGGACGCAGAAGCCACGCACACCCTGTTTGCGCCGCCCAACAACAAGGTCGGCACGGCCGACTACGCGATCGGCCTGCATGCCGCCAGCCTGGTGGCCGACGGCGGCACGCTGCAGATCGGCATAGGCGCGCTGGGCGACGCGATTGCCCAGGCGCTGATCGTGCGGGACAGCGACAACGAGGGCTACCGCCGCATCATGGCGGCCTTGTGCCCTGACGGACTGCAGGGCCGCGAGCTGGGCGGTTTTGAGCAAGGCCTGTATGGCTGCTCGGAGATGTTCGTCAACGGGCTGCTCAAGCTGATTGAAGCCGGCATTGTGCGGCGCGAGGTGTTTGACGATGTGGCCTTGCAGAACCTGGTCAACCAAGGCCGCGCGCCGGGCCTGGCGGTCGGCATCGACCTGCTGGCCGCCTTGGTCGATGCCGGGCGAATCGGTTCCGCGCTGAGCGCCGACGACCTGGCCTTCCTGCAACGCTTTGGGGTGCTCAGCAGACAGGTTCGCCTTGCGCCAGACGGTGCGCTCGAGGTGGCCGGCACGCACATACCCAACCGGCTCGGCGACCCCGCCGTGCGCATGACCTTGCAAGGCGCCGGCGGCTTGGGAACGCGCCTGGCGGGCGGCGTGGTCCTGCATGGCGGCTTCTTCCTGGGCCCCACCGATTTTTACGAGCGGCTGCGCGCCATGCCGACCGAGGCGCTCGCCAAAATCGACATGACGCGCATAGCCTTCATCAACCAGCTCCAGGGCCAAAGCCGCCTCAAACAGGCCCAGCGCACCCAGGGCCGCTTCGTGAACACGACCATGATGGTCACGCTGCTGGGCGCGGCGGTGTCCGATGGGCTGGAGTCGGGCCAGGTCGTCTCGGGCGTGGGCGGGCAATACAACTTTGTGGCCATGGCGCACGCCTTGCCCGATGCGCGCTCCATCCTGATGCTGCGCGCCACCTATGAGCACAAAGACGGCGTGCGCAGCACCCTGGTGTGGAACTATGCGTACGAAACCATCCCGCGCCACCTGCGCGACGTGGTCATCACCGAATACGGCGTGGCCGACCTGCGCGCCCAGCCCGACGGCGAAGTCGTCAAACGGCTGATCGCGATTGCCGACTCGCGCTTTCAGGATGATCTTGTCGCGCAGGCCAAGGCCGCCGGCAAGCTGGACGCCGATTACGAAGTGCCGGCGCAGCATCGCCAGAACCTGCCCGAGGTGCTACGCGCCCGGCTGCAGCCCTGGAGCGGGTCGGCGCTGCTGCCCGACTTCCCCTTCGGCACCGACCTGACGGCCGACGAGTTGCGCATCATCGGCGCGCTCAGGCAAATGCAGCACGCCAGCCAGCACCCGGCCGAACTGCTGGCCATGCTGGCCAAAAGCCTGTGGGCGGACCGCGAAGCGCCGCCCGCCTACCTGCAGCGGCTGGGCCTGGACGAGGCCACGAGCCTGCGCAAGATCCTCATGCGCAAACTGTTTGCCGGGAACCTTTAACAGGCTTCACCGTGATCGACGCTTCGCCCTTTGCCATCACCCCGGCCATGCCAGCCGCCCGCGCGATGGAGATCGCGGCCGGCTTGGACCTGCGCGCCCTGCCCGCGGACTTCTATGCCAACCCCTACCCGGTGTACGCAGCGCTGAGAGAACACCAGCCCCTGCGCCGCATGCCCGACGGCTCTTTCTTCCTGACCCGCCACGCCGACCTGGTGGCTGTCTACCGCGATGCGCAGATTTTCAGCTCCGACAAAAAAGTGGAGTTCGAACCCAAATACGGCGCGGCCTCGGCGCTGTTTGAGCACCACACCACCAGCCTGGTGTTCAACGACCCGCCGCTGCACACGCGGGTGCGCAAGCTCATCATGGGCGCGCTGACGCGGCGCGCGATTGCCGACATGGAGCCCGGCCTGCTCACGCTGGTCGATGGCCTGCTGGACGCCATCGAATCCCGGGGCGGCGGCGACCTGGTGGAAGACTTCGCCTCGGCCATCCCGGTCGAGATCATCGGCAACCTGCTGGGCGTGCCGCATGCCGACCGCGCGCCGCTGCGCGGCTGGTCGCTCGCGATACTGGGCGCGCTGGAGCCCAAGCTCACACCGGAGCAGGAAGCCCTGGGCAACCGCAGCGTGCGCGAGTTCACCGCTTACCTGCGGGACCTGGTGGCCGACAGGCGCCGCCGACCGGGCGACCCCGAGCACGACGTGCTGACGCGGCTGATAGGCGGCGAGACGGCCACGGACAAACTCAGCGAAACCGAGCTGCTGCAGAACTGCGTGTTCATCCTCAATGCCGGCCATGAAACCACCACCAACCTGATAGGCAATGCGCTGGTGGCGCTGCAGGAGCGGCCGGCGGCGCTGGCCGGCCTGCTGCCCCGCATGCGGGCGCTGGCGCATGACGCGCAGGGGCTTGAGGCGCTCATGGCGCCGGCCGTCGATGAGTTCCTGCGTTTTGAGTCGTCCAACCAGCTCAGCAACCGGCGCGCGCTGGCCGACACAAGCATTGGCGGCGTGAATCTGCCGGCGGGCAGCCTGCTGACGCTGTGCATAGGCGCGGCGAACCGCGACCCGGCGCAGTTTGCGCGGCCCGACGAGCTGGACCTGGCACGCCGGGACAACCGCCACCTGGCCTTTGGTTTCGGCATCCACCAGTGCGCCGGGCTCAGCCTGGCGCGGCTCGAGGGCCGCATCGCGATCGGCCGTTTTCTCCAGCGTTTTCCGGATTACCGGTTAAGCGCCAGCCCCACGCGTGGCGGCCGTGCGCGCTTCAGGGGTTTCCTCAAGGCGCCGTTTTCCGTCGCCTAGCCGGCCCTGGTCCAATGCTGGGGCGCCCCCGCCAGGCCCCGCAGCAAGGCCTGGGTGGAAGGCGAATGGGGCGTGGCGGGCTGGCCCGGCTGCGCCAGTGAATCGAGCAGGCGCGCGAGGGTTTGCGCCTGCGGCATCAGCGGACCCAGAAAACGCGTGCCGCCCGCATCAGCGACCAGCAACGTGGGAAAGGTCTCCACCTCGATGTCGCCGACCAGCTCGGCCTCGTCCTCAATGTCCAGCCAGGCAAAGCGGCTGTCCGGGTAACGCGCCGCCATCTGCGCAAAAACTTCGGCGTAGTCGCGGCATAGTCCGCACCAGTCGGCGCACAGGCAGACCACCCAATTCACGGGAAGCTCCGGCGAGCTGGAGGGTGCCGCTGGCGGCGTTGTGGGGAGGGGCATGCGGGGGAGAAAGCAAGGATTGACTATTATGGCCAGGCCCGCAAAATGGTGAGCGGCACGGGGCTATCACGATGGTAGCCCGGCGCAGGAGACACCACCATGAATGCCACGCCCAGCGACGCCGTGCAAGACGGCCAGCCCACGACATCCCTCAGCCCACCCGTCGACCCGCGCAGCTTCGATTCCTTCGCGAGCTTTTACCCGTTTTACCTGGGCGAGCACCGCAACCCGATTTGCCGGCGCCTGCATTTTGTGGGCTCCAGCCTCACGCTGCTGTGCCTGGCGGCCCTGGTCGCCACGCGCAACCCGTGGTGGCTATTGGCCGGGCTGCTGTGCGGTTACGGCTTCGCCTGGATAGGCCACTTCGGCTTTGAAAAGAACAAGCCCGCGTCCTTCAAGCGGCCGCTTTACAGTTTTATGGGCGACTGGGTGATGTACCGCGATATGTGGGTGCAGGCCTTCAAGCGCCTCAAGGGCACTTAAAGGCAGCGTGGGTCAGGGCGGCGGTTAGTGCGGGCCCTGGGGCTGGAAGATGCTGGCCTTGAGCGCCTTCAGGCAGGCCGCGCCGGCGTGCAGCGCAGCTTCATGGGTGGGATAGGGATGGTCCGAGCCTTCGATACGGACATCGGCGCCGCGCTCGTCGGTGGACAGCTGGGTGACCACCCAGTAAAACAGCCCGGCCGAGGGTTCCTTGACACGGACCGCAAGCGGCCCGGGCGGCAGCGGAAGCGTGGGGGGCATGGCACTCATAAAGTCCTCCCCAGCTCATTGCTCACGTCCTTGGCGGCAGGGCCGACCTCGGCCACGGCCACGCGCAATTCCAGTTCACTGCAGGCCAGCGCGGCGACCCAGTAGTTCAGGGAGGCTTCCTGGTTGATGTCGATGGGCTCATTTTTCAGGGTCGTATCGGCGATCGGATAAGCAGGTGGTGTCACGGTTTTCTCCGGCTGGGGTTGAGGATGCGGAGAATCTTGGCCCGTGCCGCCCGTGCGCCTTGTAAGAATCCGACCCGCCCGCGTGAAGTCACGGCCGAACAAAAGCAACGAAACGTGGCGGAGGTGACGAAGGCTTAACAACCTTGACAAAAGGTTGACGCTTTTAAAACCTGAGCTTATGAGCTTCTGCCCAAATCAGGGCGAACAGGCTCAAGCCAGTTTTGCATCACCTTACGCGCCGCCGGGCTCGCCTTCCACGCGTATGCCGAGCTGCTTGATCTTGACGCGCTGTTCCACGGCCTGGCTCCACTGCTCGAAGTCTTCGTTGGTGGGTGCGGGGCCGCTGCCGGTCTGGTAGGCCCACATCTTGGCGGTCAACTCTTCATAAATCTGCTTGGCATCGCGCTGCGCCTGCCGCTCCTGGGCGATGGCACCGTCTAGTTTTTCCCGAGCATTGGTTTTTGCTGGCATCTTTCTGTGCATTGAAAAACAAGGGGTTTGATTTTGTTACGGCGCCTTGTGGCAAACAAGAATTCCCCTGGCGGTTGATCGGTTTTTCCCGGCGTGACCCGGCGCCTTACAGCGCGTCACGCAGCCGCAGCTCGGGCCAGCGGGCTTTTCGCCACAGGCCCTGCACCGCCTCGGCCTTGTCGAGCAGCAGTTCTTGCATCAGCGGCTCCAGCAGCGTGGCGTCGGGGTCGGCCAGCAGCAGGAAGCGGGCCTCGTCCTCGCCTTCCGACTCGTTGAGCTGGCCCACCCAGTCCAGCGCCACCAGGGTTTCCAGCACCGGCTCAAGCTGCAAGCCATCCACCTGGAGCCGCTCAGCCAGCTGCGAGGCGCTCAGGCCTTTTCGCGGCATGGACAGCGCCTGGTGCAGTTGCTGCAGCACTTCGATGGCGAGCTGGAAGTACCAGCCGTGCGCACTGCCGCGGCGCGCCACGCCGGCCAGCAGGCTGGGCAGGTAGGCGGCGATCACCGCACCCATCAGCACGATGACCCAGGAGACATAAATCCACACCAGCAGGATAGGCAGGGTCGCGAAGGCGCCGTAGACCAGCGAATAGGTGGGCACCGCGCCCAGGTAAAGGCTGAGCGCGCGCTTGGCCACCTCGATGCCGGCGGCGACGAACAGGCCACCCGCCCAGGCGTGCGACCATTTCACAAAGGTGTTGGGCACATAGCGGTACATCGCCGCCATGCCGCCGGCCACCAGGAAAAACTGCAGGACGCTGAGCAGGAAACGCAGGCTGACCGGCAAGGCGCCCACCAGGCCGCCCGAGGCCGACAGTACATAGGAGGTGACCGCCAGGCTGGCCGCCAGCAAGAGCGGCCCCAGGGTGATGGCGGCCCAATAGATCAGCACGCGCTGGGCCAGCGAGCGCGCCTTCTTGACGCGCCATATGCCGTTCAGGGTGCGGTCTATGGTGAGGATCAGTGCGATGGCCGTGACCAGCAGCACGGCCAGGCCGGCAATGCCCAGCTTGTTGGCCTGGCGGCTGAACTGTGTAAGGTAACCCAGCACCTGGCGCGCGATGTTGTCGGGGATCAGGCTCTGTACCAGCCAGGCTTGCAGCGCGCCCTGCAGCTTCGAAAACATCGGGAAGGCCGTGAAAATCGCCAGCGCCACGGTGAAAAAAGGCACGAGCGCAATCGAGGTGGTGAAGGTCAGGCTGCTGGCCGTCAGGCCCATGTGGTCTTCGCGGAAACGGTCGCGCAGGGTCAGCGCCGTGCCGCGCCACGGGAAGCGCGACAGGTCGGCCAGGAGGTCCTGCAGGTATTGCTGGAATTTCATCCCCGGTATCATGCCATTGACATTTGGATTTCCATGAACAAAACAGAGCAAATAGACCTTACCCGCCGCCTGGCGCTGGCCAGCCTGCTGGGCCTCATCGTGCTGGGCCTGGCCTGGGAAATGTGGCTGGCGCCCCTGCGGCCGGGCGGCTCGCTGCTGGCGCTCAAGGTGCTGCCGCTGTGCATCCCCCTGGCCGGCATCCTGAAAAATCGCATGTACACCTACCGCTGGCTCAGCCTGCTGGTGTGGCTGTATTTCACCGAAGGCGTGGTGCGGGCCTGGAGCGACCGCGCGCCGGGCAACTACCTGGGCCTCATTGAAGTCGTGCTGTGCCTGACGCTGTTTGCCGCCTGCGCGCTGCATGTGCGCGTGCGCCTGAAAAATACCCCGGTCCCCTCAACCCCCTAACCTGAAGCCGAACACCGTGAGCACGCACAACCCATTGATCGAATCCCTGCGCCAGATCGTCGGCGCCACCAACGTCCTGACCGACGGCGATCTGACGCCCTGGGTGCAGGACTGGCGCAAGCGCGAAACCGGCAAAGCCCTGGCCGTGGTGCGGCCCGGCTCCACCCAGGAAGTCGCGGCCGTGGTGAAAGCCTGCGCCGCGGCCCGCGTGAGCATCGTGCCGCAAGGCGGCAATACCGGCATGGTGGTGGGGTCCACACCGGACGCCAGCGGCACGCAGGTCGTGCTGAGCCTGACGCGCATGAACAAGGTGCGTACGCTGGACGCCGGCAACCTGACCATCACGGTCGATGCCGGCTGCGTGCTGCAAAACCTGCAGGAAGCCTGCGAAAAAGCCGGTTTCCTGTTTCCCCTGAGCCTGGCCTCGGAAGGGAGCTGCACCATAGGCGGCAACCTCGGAACCAATGCCGGCGGCACCCAGGTCGTGCGCTACGGCAACACCCGCGACCTCTGCCTGGGGCTGGAAGTCGTGAACGCGCAGGGAGAGATCTGGGACGGCCTCACGGGCCTGCGCAAGGACAACACCGGCTACGACCTGCGCCACCTGTTCATAGGCAGCGAAGGCACGCTGGGCGTGATCACCGGCGCGACCATGAAGCTGTACCCCATGCCCAAATCCCAGCTCACCGCCTTTGCCGCCGTGCCGTCGCTGGAGGCGGCCGTGCAGTTGCTGGGCCTGGCGCATGAACACCTGGGCTCGGGCCTGACCGGTTTTGAGGTCATGGGCCAGTTCGCACTGAGCCTGGTGTCCAAACATTTCCCGCAGCAGCGCGTGCCCTTCTGGCAGGAACATGCCTGGTGCGTGGTGCTGGAGAACTCGGACAACGAATCGGAAGCCCATGCGCGTGAATGTTTTGAACGCCTGCTCGAGGCCGCCATGGAGGCCGGCTGCGTGGCAGACGCGGTGGTCGCCGAGAGCATGGCGCAGGCCCACGCGCTGTGGCACATCCGTGAAAGCATCCCGATGGCGCAGGCCGAAGAGGGCCTGAACATCAAGCACGACATCTCGATCAATGTGTCGCGCATCCCGGAATTCGTGGCGGAAACCAATGCGCTGCTGCTGGAGCGTTTTCCGGGTGCGCGCATGGTCGTCTACGGCCACCTGGGCGACGGCAACCTGCACTACAACGTACAGGCGCCGGAGAATGAAGACCAGGCGCGTTTCCTCAACGAAAAAGAGCATCCCATGAATGCCCTGGTCTACGAGGCGGTGGACCGCTACCGGGGCTCGATCTCGGCCGAACACGGTGTCGGCAGCCTCAAGGTCGACACGCTGCCCAAGCACAAATCACCCGTGGCGCTGGGCATGATGCGGGCTATCAAGCAGGGGCTGGATCCCCATAACCTGATGAACCCCGGACGGGTGCTGCGGACAGAGTAAGGCACGCGCCGATGCATAGATCGCTCCTTGCCCTGCTCGCACTCGGCAGCTTGGCCGGGATGGCGGGCGCCACGTCGCCGGCGCCACCACAGCCCCCGCCCCCAGGCCCACGTGAATGCATCGATACACCGGCGCCTGACGTGAAACACCTTGCTGCCGACACGCTGCCCGTGCACCGCGCGCTGGCGGCTCACCTGCTGCAGAGCCGCAAACCGTCGTTCTCGTGTGAATCGGCCAGCTTCCGCTACGAAGGCGTAGCGGTGTCAAAGGACGAGATTCGCGTGCAGTCCCGCCACCGGAAGACAGGGAAACTGCACGCGGAGGTGACCTATGGAAAACACTACAACATAGGGAGCCTGCGCAAGCACGGCGAGGTGCAGGCTTTCGGGCCGCGTGGCCAGAAGCTGTTCACCGAGTACCACTGCTTCGGTTTCGCCGTGGGCTTCCACAGCTACTACGACGCCACGGGAAAACTGGCAGGCGTAGCCGACCACACGAACAGCGACTACCGCTACGAAACTCAACCCTCTGGAGGCCACCGCGTGACGCGAGACCGGCAGACAGAGCAGTGGCAGCAGTTTGTACAGTTCCGTGAGGTCTTCACCGTGGCCACGACCGGCAGGCAACGCGTGGAGTTCGGGGGCAACACCATCTTCGGCCAGCATTGGAGATTGCTTGATCCCGCCACTGCCGTTCGTACGTGGACTGCGCCGGGGCCGCAGGGCACTGTCCGGGATCCCAATCGCCCCCAAACGACTGCGGAACTCGTCAACGTGCCGTTCGAATATCAGCCATTCTGGGAACTCTATGTGCGCAAGGCGAACGGAGTACCCGCGCCTGAACCAGTACCCGCGTACACGCGTGAAGTGTTGCAATGTCCCTGGATCTCTCAGGCGATGTCGCTTGCCTCCACCGACTCTCGCTTCGCCTTTCCGTCAGTGCCGTCTAGTCCTGGCCCCGATCGCGTCGCAAGTCGGCGCACGACGTACCTGCGCTGCCTGGAATCGCCCAGTGCCGAATGCTTGCTCGACTTCGCGATGGAACGGGCGCTCGAAGCAGACTCGAATCGCGGCACCTTCTTGGTGGGACTAGCGGTCGCATCGCTCGCGATGAAGCAACCCCATTGGGCATCGGAAGCCCTCGCAGACCTGCGTTCGACCGCCGGAAACTATTCGGAACCCAACCCCTACCTGGCGCCGTGGGCCGCCTTGAACGCTGCCGCGGCACGCCAGTCGGGTCGCGAAGCCGATGCGCTCCAATCGGCGGAGCAAGCTGTATGGCAGGCCGGGGGAACGCCAGCCGGGTATCGAAGCGAGAATCTGTTGCGCGGCACGGTATCGGCCGCCCAGGTTCTGGCGGAAAACGGCTTTGTGGAACACGCCAACCGCATCCGCCTGCAATTGCTTGCACGTAACGCGCGCCACGCCGAGGCGCTACTGCTGCCGGTCGCCCTGGCGTATGCGCGTGCTGGCGCCTCTGCGCCAGCGCGCGCCTTGGCGGGCGAGCAGCGTCGACACGCCCAGGTCGCACCCGCAACGGCTACCATGCCCCTCACGCAGCAGCCTGATGAAATGGAATTTGAGTTTGCAGCACGCAAACGGAGTTACGACGACGCCATAGTGCGCATTGGCGCTGGCCCCAACGCACAGCCTGCTGCTGCAGCGTGCGCGGCGGCTCGTGAAAGCGCACAACGGTTGCGAGAGGGCGACGCCACGGTTTTGACCTTCTCCACGGCGGCGGATGCCGGTGTCCGTCTTGCGCAGTGTGACGACACGGCGGGAGCGATCACCCTCGTGCGCGAGGCCCTGCGCCTCGCGGACGCCGAGCCCGTCTGCCGCGGTGACATGTGCTGGGGTTTCCCGGGCAAAGCCCGGCAGGAGGTAGTGCTGAAGGTGATCGAAGCCCGTCAGCTTCAGTTGCTTGAGGACGGAAGCGTTGCAGGACTGTCCACATCGGCGAAAATTGCCTACGCTGGCGGGCTAGCGCGCCAAGGAAAGCCGGAACAAGCACAGGCAAGCCTGGATGCCATACGCGGCATCGACGGAGCGCCTGCAGCTGCTCTGGCCACGGCCCTACTCGAAATCGCCGTCGCGCGCGGCCGCACCGAGGCCATTGCCACAGCGAGTCGTGATGCGTTGAGAACGGTAACCGGTCTGGATCGAAGCACCTCGAGAGCCGAGGCATTGATGGCCTTGGGCCGTGTGCATGCCAATCGCAACGCGTGTACGGACGCACTTTTCGTTTTCGGACTGGGACGATCCACGCTCATACAAGCTCTCGCCGGCAAGTTGGCTCCGATAGAACGCAACGCCCACTATCACCTGCTGGGCGAGTTGGCGGTGAGCTACGCGCAGTGCGGCAGCCCCGAGGAAGCTCAGGCAACGTTATCCATCCTCAGCGCGCCGTTCGCGGTCTCATGGCCGGCACAATCGGCGAACGACATAGATGCGATTGAACTGGAGATCGCGCTTCACGACGCTCGGGCGGGCAACGCGACAGAAGCGCTGCAGAAGATCAAAACGCTGCGGCCATCCCCGGCTCGTTTCGCGGCGCTGGCGGAACTGGATCGCGCTATCGGCGATATCGCCGCAGAAAAGTCGGCTGTGGCACAGCTTGCCGCTGCCGACTTTCTGCTGCTGGAGCAATACTTCCTGACGGCAGCCACAAGTGCCGAGCGGCGCGCCCTGCTGGGGCACGCTGCACATCTCGTGCGGTCCCATCGTGCCGCACCTTGGGCCCCCGATGCGCTGGCGCAATTGACGACGCTGGCGAGGTCCCTGGAAGCTTCTGCCTGGCGCGCACGCGCCTTGTGCGATGCAGGCAGTGCCGCTACCGCTTTAAGTGACGCCGGAAGCACCGCATTGTTCGACGAAGCATCGCGAGCTATGCGCGCTCCGCGGCCGGTGACATTTCCGCTTGATCCCCAACCGTACGGCGCATGCGCGTATTGGCTGCGTGAGGCAGGGCAAGTGGAACAAGCGCGCGCCGCAGAGAACTTGCTGATGGTCGATCTGCGGCGACGCGCGACAGAAACCGCCGGCATTTTAGACCGCGGCGACACCGGCACGCTGATAAACTTGGCGATCGCTTTCCATGAAGCCTTGAAGGGCGAACTGCTAGTGGACTGGCCTCTGCGCGGCCGCCCCTGAGCGCAGCGAATAAAATCGCCGTAACGCCTCACCGGACTCCCCATGATCGTCTCCCGCCCCATACGCTCCCAATACGAAGATTTCATGCGCCATGTGGACACCCACGGCGTCTTCAAGGCCGACCGCACCGGCACCGGCACCAAAAGCGTGTTCGGCCACCAGATGCGCTTTGACCTGAACGAGGGCTTCCCGCTGGTGACCACCAAGAAGGTGCACCTGAAATCCATCGTCCATGAGCTGCTGTGGTTTTTGCAGGGCTCCAGCGACAACAACTGGCTCAAGGAACGCGGCGTCACCATCTGGGACGAATGGGCGCGGCCTGACGGCGACCTGGGCCCGGTCTACGGTGTGCAGTGGCGCAGCTGGCCCACGCCCGACGGCGGCCACATCGACCAGATCAGCGAAGTCATCAAGACGCTCAAGACCAATCCCGATTCGCGCCGCATCATCGTGAGCGCCTGGAACGTGGCCGACCTCTCCAAGATGGCGCTGATGCCCTGCCACGCGTTTTTCCAGTTCTACGTGGCCCCCTCCGAGGTGCAGGGCCAGCCCGGCAAGCTGAGCTGCCAGCTCTACCAGCGCAGCGCCGACATCTTCCTGGGCGTGCCCTTCAACATCGCCAGCTACGCCCTGTTGACGCACATGGTGGCGCAGCAGTGCGACCTGGGCGTGGGCGACTTCATCTGGACCGGCGGCGACTGCCACATCTACAGCAACCACCACGAGCAGGTCGCGCTGCAGCTGAGCCGCCAGCCCTTCCCCTACCCGACGCTGCAGATCAAGCGCAAGCCCGAATCGATCTTCGACTACCAGTTTGAAGACTTCGAGTTCCTGGATTACCAGCATCACGAGGCGATCAAAGCGCCCGTGGCTGTTTAATCCGGGATGCAAACATGACACGCATCCACATGATCTTCGCCCGCGCCGCCAACGGCGTGATAGGCCGCGACAACACCATCCCCTGGCGCCTGCCGGAAGACATGGCGCGCCTCAAGCGCCTGACCACCGGCTGGCCGGTCATCATGGGCCGCAAGACCTGGGATTCGCTGCCGCCCAAATTCCGCCCCCTGCCGGGCCGCGCCAACATCGTCATCACGCGCCAGGCCGGCTGGCAAGAAGCAGGCGCCGAAACCGCGGCAAGCCTGCCCGACGCGCTGGCGCTGTGCGCGGCATCCGAAGAGGTGTGGATCCTGGGCGGCGCGCAAATTTACGCGCAGGCGATGCCGCTGGCACACCGCATCGAAGTCACGGAGATTGCGGAAAATATCGAGGGCGACGCCTTCGCGCCGACGCTGGGCCCCGAATGGCGGCAAACGGCGCGCGAAGACCATGTGTCGGCCACGGGGATGAAGTTCAGCTTCATCACCTACGAAAAATAAACCATCCACAACCCACAACAACATGAGAGGGAATTGATATGTCAGGAGGCGGATTTCACGTGCACGGGCCCCACGACCATGAGCTCGAGCACGCGGCCCAGGGCGGCCACGGCGGCCATGAAAGCGGCGGCGGCATGATCGCGCAGATCGCGGTGATCACCGCCATCATCGCGACCGTGGGCGCCATCTTTGCCTACATGGGCGGTGCCACGCAGGCCAATGCGGGCCTGTACAAGAACAACGCGGCCATCAAGAAGACCGAGGCCTCCAACCAGTGGAATTACTTCCAGGCCAAAAGCACCAAGCAGTCGCTGGCCGAGCTGGCCCGCGACCTGGCGCCCGAAGACAAAAAAGCCGGCTACCAGGCCAAGGTGGACCGCTACGAAAAGGAAAAGAACGAGATCAAGGTGATCGCCGAGAAGCTCGAAGCCGAATCCGCCGTCTGGGACAAATCCTCGGACGAGCAGATCCACCAGCACCACCGCTGGGCCCAGGCCACCACGGTGCTGCAGGTGGCGATTGCCCTGGCGGCCATCGCGCTGCTGACGCGCAAGAAATGGCTGGAATACGGCATGTTCGCCGTGGCCGGCGTGGGCCTGGTGGTGGGTGCGCTGGCCGTGCTGCACATCTGATCACCGCTAACACCCTTTTCCGGGGCTGGAGCATGAAACCATGAAGATTTCAACCTGGAACGTCAATTCGCTGACCGCGCGGCTGGCCCATGTGCTGGACTGGCTGGCCGCCAATCCCGTCGACGTGCTGTGCCTGCAGGAACTGAAGATGACGGATGACAAGTTCCCGCTGGAGGCGCTCAAGGCCGCGGGTTATGAAGCCGCCGCCTTCGGCCAGAAGACCTACAACGGCGTGGCCATCCTGTCGCGCACGCCGCTGCGTGAGGTGGTGAAAAACATCGTCGGTTTTGAAGATGAACATTCGCGCGTCATCGCCGCCACGGTCGACGGCCCCGCGGGGCCTGTGCGTGTGATGAACGGCTACTTCGTCAACGGCCAGGAACCCGGCAGCGAAAAATTTGCCTACAAGATGCGCTGGCTGGACGGCCTGCAGGCCTACGTGCGCGCCGAGATGGCGGCCCACCCGCAATTGGTGCTGCTGGGCGACTTCAACATCGCGCCGGAAGACCAGGACTCCTTCGACCCGGAAGGACTCAGGGACACCATCCACCACACCAAGGAAGAGCGCGAACATTTCCGCCAGCTGCTGGCGCTGGGCCTGACCGACAGCTTTCGCATGTTCGAGCAGGCGCCCAAAAGCTATTCATGGTGGGACTACCGCATGCTGGGCTACCAGAAGAACCGGGGCCTGCGCATAGACCACATCCTGGTCAGCGAGGCCCTGAAGCCGCAAGTCAAAGGCTGCACCATAGACCGCGTACCGCGCAAATGGGAGAAGCCCAGCGACCATGCGCCGGTGACAGTGGAGCTAGGCTGACCCCCGTCCAGGCTCACTTCGTGTAGCCTGTTCCCCCCTTCCAGGGGGCGGCGCCTGGGGCCGGCGAAGCCGGACCCTCGGCCCCTACTGGTGAAATACCTCCATCACTGGGCGCACCCACAGAACTCTTTAACCAAGCAGGGGCCGCGGAACCGGCTCTGCCGGGCCGCAGGCGCAGCGCCCCCTCGGGGGGCAGCGAACCACACGCAGTGGGGAGCGTGGGGGCTCTTATTCCAGGTGCAGTTCCTGGATTTTGCGCGTGATGGTATTGCGGCCTATGCCCAGTTTCTGGGCGGCCTCGATGCGGCGTCCGCGGGTATTGGCCAGTGCGGTCTGGATCAGCTTGGATTCAAAGCGGCGCGTGAGCACGTCCCAGACGTCGCTACGCCCGGTGGCCAGCAGGGCCAGGGCTTCGGCTTCAAGGCCGCTTTCCCAGTTCAGCCCCACGCCGGCCACGGCCGGCAAGGCGGCCTCGGGCGCGAGCCCTGGCGGGGCCTTGTCGCTGCTTGCCGCCCATTCTGTGCGGACAGGATCCAATTTTTCAGCCATGGCGGGGGATTTCCCCGGCTCGGGAATCATGCCCAGCACTTCGGGCGGCAGGTCCTTGGGCTCTATCACCTGGGCCGGCGCCATGACGGTCAGCCAGTGGCAGATGTTCTCGAGCTGGCGCACGTTGCCGGGAAAACCGAAATTGCTCAGCAGTTGCAGGGCGGTGTCGGAAATCCGCTTGGGCTCGACGCCCAGCTGCTTGGCGCTTTGCTGCAGGAAGTGCCGAGTCAACATGAAGACGTCTTCGCGCCGCTCGCGCAGCGCGGGCAGGCGCAAACGGATCACGTTGAGGCGGTGGAACAAGTCCTCGCGAAAGCCGCCTTCCTTGACGCGCTGCTCCAGGTCCTGGTGGGTGGCGGCGATCACGCGCACATTGGCCTTGACGGCGTTGTGCCCGCCGACGCGGTAAAAATGGCCGTCGCTGAGCACACGCAGCAGGCGCGTCTGCAGGTCAAAGGGCATGTCGCCGATTTCGTCGAGGAAGAGCGTGCCGCCTTCGGCCTGCTCGAAGCGGCCGCGCCGCATGGTCTGCGCGCCGGTGAAGGCGCCGCGCTCATGGCCAAAGAGTTCGCTCTCGAGCAAATCCTTCGGGATCGCCGCGGTGTTGATCGCGACAAAAGGCCCGCTGGCGCGCGGCGAATGTTTATGCAGCGCGCGCGCCACCAGCTCCTTGCCCGAGCCCGACTCGCCGGTGATCATCACCGTCACCATGCTCTGGCTCAGGCGCCCGATGGCGCGGAACACGTCCTGCATGGCCGGCGCCTGGCCCAGCATTTCGGGCGCGGAGGCCATGCGCTCCTCGGCCACCTCTTCGCGCTGGCTTTCCTCCACCGCGCGGCGAATCAGCTCGACCGCCTTGGGCAGGTCAAACGGCTTGGGCAGGTATTCAAAAGCCCCGCCCTGGAAGGCGGAGACCGCGCTGTCCAGGTCGGAAAACGCCGTCATGATGATGACCGGCAGGCCGGGCAGCTTTTCCTTGACCTTTTCCAGCAAGTCCAGGCCGGAGCCGCCCGGCATGCGGATGTCGCTCACCAGGATTTGCGGGCCGTCTTCTTCGGTTGCGTTCTCCAGCGCGGCAAGCACTTCGCGGGGGCTGGTGAAACTGCGCGTGGGAAGGTCCTCGCGAAGCAGGGCCTTTTCCAGAACAAACCGGATGGACTGGTCATCATCAACGATCCAGATCGGTTTCATGTATGCAGTCCCTTTTGTCATGCTTTCAGCGCGTGGCCCTTCTGGGGAGCCTCCGCGCCGATCGCGTTATGTACCAATCATGCGGCGGACGGATTTCAAGGGAGCGGTATGAGCAGCTTGAAATCCGTACGGCCCGGCACACTGTCGCACTCGATCAAACCGTGGTGTTGCTGCACAAAGGTTTGCGCCAATGTCAGCCCCAGCCCCGAACCGCCCTCGCGCCCCGAGACCAGGGGATAGAAGATGCGGTCTTTGATGGAGTCCGGCACGCCCGGTCCATTGTCGATAACATGCAATTCCAGTGCCAAGCGATAGCGCTGCTTGCCAAAAGTTACCTGCCTGGCGATTCTGGTCCTGAAAGTGATCTGAGCCTTGCCCGCCGCGATGAGCTCGGCGAGCGCCTGCGCGGCGTTGTGGGCGATGTTCAGCACCGCCTGGATCAGCTGCTCGCGGTCGCCGCGGAAGTCGGGGATCGAGATGTCGTAATCCCGCGTGACCTTCAGGCCTTTGGGAAACTCCGCCAGGATCAGCGAGCGCACGCGCTCACACACCTCGTGGATGTTCACGTCGCCCACCAGGTGCGGGCGGCGGTGCGGCGCCAGCAGGCGGTCGACCAGCGTCTGCAGCCGGTCCGCCTCATGGATGATGACCTGGGTGTATTCGGTCAGGTCCTTGCCGATTTCCATCTGCAGCAGCTGGGCCGCGCCGCGAATCCCGCCCAGCGGGTTCTTGATTTCATGGGCCAGGTTGCGTATCAGCTCCTTGTTGGCCTGCGCCTGGTCGATCAGGCGCTCTTCCCGCTCCTGTTTGGCCTGCTGCTCCAGCGGCAGCAGTTCCACGATGGCCTCGCCCGGGGTGTCGGTTTGCGCCACCACCACATGGACCGGCAGCGGTTCATGGTTCAGGCGCCGTAGCCAGGCGTCGTAGCGCAGGGCGGCGAATTCGTTGCTGCCGGCGCCTTCGAGCGCGTTTTGCAGGATCAGCGGCTCGGTGAAACAGTCGGGCAACTGCGAGCCCTCGATGGTTCGCCGGGAAGTGCCCAGCGCGTCTTCGAGCGCGGCATTGGCAAACACCACGGTGCCGTCGGTGCGCACGACAGCCACCAGCGTGGCCAGCAGGTCGAAGGCCTGGAAACGGGGAAGCCCCGAAACCGGGGCTGAAGAAGAGGTGCGGATGGAGGGCTTGTTCAAGCCATCCATTTTCACCCAGAAGCCGGCCTTGCGCGCTTAATTAAGGGCCGGAGGGGCGCCCGAAGGAAGCCGGGATATCTCGCGCTTGAGGCCGGCGATGTCGCTCTGGTTGCGGGCGATGCTTTCCTTGAGTTCGGCCACGCGGTCCAGGTAGCGCTGGTAGTTGCGGCCCTCAATGCCCTGCTTCTCGGGCTCGCCATTGTTGTACTCTTTTTGTTGCTCGGCCAGTTTGGCTTCGGCTTTTTTCAGCTCGGCTTCCAGGATGGCGCGCGAATCGCTGTCGCGGGCGCGCTGCTCGGGGCTGCCATCGGTGCGCGGCCCGCCTGCGGCCGCCACGCGGACGGCGGGCTTGGGCGCTGCGCTCACCGGCGTGCTCTGCACGATCGTGACATTGCCACCCGAGACCAGTTTGCAGCTGCGCGTCTGCGCCTCTTTGGCGTTGTTGATGTATTCAGGGGTGGAGCCACCGAGGCCGGCGCAGCGGTAAACCTGCTGCGCCCATGCGAGGTTTCCCACGCCGGCCAGCAGCAGGGACAAGGCAGAAAGCAAAAAGGTGTTTTTCATGGCGAACTCCCAATGCCGGTAGGGCAAGGACGGTCTATCAGTATGCGGCAAAGGGGGGAAAATACAAAGCCAGCACACCCACAAGTGCGGGGGGCAATAAAAAAGGACGGCATATGCCGTCCTTTTTTGGCCACAGACTGTGAATAAAAACAGTAGGCGGCTTGGCTGCTTACAGCGAGTAGTACATGTCGTACTCGACTGGGTGCGGTGCCATGCGGAAACGCGTGACTTCGCCCATCTTGAGTTCGATGTAGGCGTCGAGCATGGAGTCGGTGAACACGCCGCCCTTGGTCAGGAAGCCGCGGTCCTTGTCCAGGTAGTCCAGCGCCTGGTCCAGGCTGTGGCAGACGGTTGGGACCTTTGCGTCCTCTTCCGGCGGCAGGTGGTACAGGTCCTTGGTGGCGGCTTCGCCCGGATGGATCTTGTTTTCCACGCCGTCCAGGCCGGCCATCATCAGGGCCGAGAAGGCCAGGTAAGGGTTGGCCGATGGATCGGGGAAGCGCGCCTCGATGCGGCGGCCCTTGGGGTTCGCCACGAACGGGATGCGGATGGAGGCCGAGCGGTTGCGCGAGCTGTAGGCCAGCTTCACCGGGGCTTCGAAGCCGGGCACCAGGCGCTTGTAGCTGTTGGTGCCGGGGTTGGTGATGGCGTTCAGGGCACGGGCGTGCTTGATGATGCCGCCGATGTAGTGCAGCGCGAAGTCGGACAGGCCTGCGTAGCCGTCGCCGGCGAACAGGTTCTTGCCGTCTTTCCAGATCGACTGGTGCACGTGCATGCCGGAGCCGTTGTCACCGGCGTAGGGCTTGGGCATGAAGGTGGCGGTCTTGCCGTAGGCATTGGCCACGTTCCAGACCACGTACTTCAGGACCTGCGTCCAGTCGGCGCGCTGGACCAGCGTGCTGAACTTGGTGCCGATTTCGTTCTGGCCGGCGCCCGCCACTTCGTGGTGGAATACCTCGACCGGGATGCCCAGCGATTCGAGGATCAGGGCCATCTCGGCGCGCATGTCCTGCGTGCTGTCGACCGGGGGCACGGGGAAGTAGCCGCCCTTGACGGTGGGACGGTGGCCGCGGTTGCCGCCTTCGAGCTGCTTGCCGCTGTTCCAGGGGGCTTCGTACTCGTCGATGGCGAACATGACGTTGCCGGGCTCGTTGCTCCAGCGCACGCCGTCGAAGATGAAGAATTCGGGTTCGGGGCCGAAGTAGGCGGTGTCGCCCAGGCCGGAGGCCTTGAGGTAGGCTTCGGCGCGCTGCGCGATGGAACGCGGGTCGCGGTCATAGGCCTTGCCGTCGCTGGGCTCGACCACGACGCACTGCAGGAACAGCGTGGTTTCTTCGAAGAAGGGGTCGATGTTGGCGGTGTTCGGGTCGGGCATGAGTTGCATGTCCGAAGCCTCGATGCCCTTCCAACCGGCGATGGACGATCCGTCGAAGGCGTGGCCCGACGTGAATTTGTCTTCGTCAAAGTGGGACACGGGCACGGTCACGTGCTGCTCTTTGCCCCGGGTGTCGGTGAAACGGAAGTCAACGAACTTGACTTCGTTTTCCTTGACCATTTTCATGACGTCTGCGACGGTCTTTGCCATCAAAATCTCCTGTGCTGGATGGGTGGTTGAAAAATTGTCTTCGGGCTATTGAATGCACTTTTTGTGCCAAAGCCATTGGCTGTTCGCTTTCCTGCCAAGCCTCGGATTGTGCCGCCATCTGGCCCCGGTTCCAGCCCCGGAGAAGCCGAAAAGAGAAAAAACACCGCGTGTTAACGACGGCACCATTTGAGTGCATCACCATAAGTGCACTGATTTAGTGCAAAAACTCAACGCACCAATTCAGGGCCGAATTTGAGGTCGAATTTGTGCAGCCCGGCCAGCATGGCCGGGTAGGCCAGGTTGACCGCATCGGGCGCGCCTTTGACGCCCAGCTCGATATGGCGGCCGTATTCGGGGTGGTCCACGCTGGGCAGGCTAAAGACCTTGACGCCGGCGTGCGCCGCCTCAATGGCGAGCATCAGCGGTGTGAGCATGGCCTCCATGGACCCAAAAATGATCACCGATTTTTCGGTGTAAGGCGACTTTTGGTGCAGCTGGGCATACAGCGTGTCGAGCACCCACTCGATCATCGGCCAGGCCATGACCGGAAACCCGGGCACGAAGTGGACCGCGCCCTGCCCCGCGCGGCAGGTAAAGCCGGGGATCTTGTTGTAGGGGTTGGGAATGATCTCCGCGCCGACCGGGAACACCCCCATGTTGAGGCGATGGATGTTGTCGTCGCGGTCGGGCTCATAGGGCGTGCCCTGCTCTCTGGCCACGTCGGCCATGCGTTCGAGGATCAGGGTTTTGGCCGTGGGATGCAAGGCCAGTTCGGTCCCCAAGGCCTTCGCCGCGCACTGCCGGGTGTGGTCGTCGGGCGTGGCGCCTATGCCGCCGCAGGAAAACACCACGTCGCCGTTTTCGCGGGCCGCCGCGAAAGCGCGCGCCAGCGTGGCGGTGATGCGCGCCGGGTCGTCGCCCACATAGTCGGCATAGGCCAGTTGCAGGCCTCGCGCGCCCAGCAGTTCTATGGTTTTGGGCAGGTGTTTGTCGGCGCGTTTGCCCGAAAGGATTTCATCGCCGACGATGATCAGGCCGAAGTGAGGGGTCATGTTGCAGAGGGTTCAGGGCAGGGGTAAATCAGGCTTGCCGCCCAGCGAGCCGAAGCTGGGCGCAGGCCCGGGCAGGGCTTCGGGCGCCAGCTCAGCCGCCGTTGTCGCGACCTCGGCCTGGACCAGCGGGTCGGGAGCCAGCGCATTGTTTCGTTTGCGAAGCTGCTCCAGCGCGGCCAAGGTGTAGTGGGCAAACCAGAGAGAGGAAAAGGCGAACACCAGGGTGTAGATCCAGATGGCCACCGGCACCAGGATGGGCGCCATGGCGACGAACATGGCGCCGGAAGCCCAGATCAGGCTGGGCGCGGCGCCCAGGTAACCGCTGAGCACGCCTATGGCCAGCAGCGGCATGCGGTGTTCCTTGAAGATCTGCCGCCGCTCCTCGCTGCTCGCATGGTCGACCATGGCGTCGTAGGACATCACGCGGTAGGTCAGCCAGCCCCAGATCAGCGGCGGCAGCACCAGGATCAGGGGAGGGATCAGCCACAGCGGAATCGACACGACCAGCGCCAGAATCGCGAGCAGTGTCGAGCCTAGCGACCAGAACAGGCTGGCCAGCATGGAGCCGCCCAGCTTGCGCTCGAGCTGCGGAAAGCGCCGCGCGGCCACCAGCGACACCATGGCCGGCGTCATCAGCATGGCCACAAACAGCAGCGAGACAATGATGATGACGGGAATAATCAATAACAGCAGCAGCACCTTTGGCAGCACGGTCTGCATTTGGCTCAAGCCCAAGCCCTCCAGCCAGCGAGTCATGGTGCCGACCAGTTCGAAACTCCCGAGTTGCACGCGGATGGCTTCAGCGGCACTGTCCCAGAAGAAGTGGGCCAAGGTCAGGGAAAGCACGCCCATGATCACCAGCGGCAGGATCGACAGCGCAATGACCCGCGGGTGCAGGCAGTACATCGCGGCACGCCAAAAAGCATCAAGAAGTTTGCTCATAAACCGAGGATACCCCGACTCGGCGGCAGGCAGATTGCAGGCTCAGGCTTTACCGAAAAGGCGCTTCAGGCCAATCCACTGCTGCGACCAGAAACCCTTGCCGTAGTCGCGGTTGGCCTCGACCTGGTCGCGAACGCCGGTGGGGTCGTAACGCTGCTCAAAATTGGCGGTGCCGAACAGCACATCCCACCACGGCAGCAGCACGCCGAAGTTATGCCCGCCTAACACCGTGCGTTGGGCCTTCACGGTCTCATGCCCTATGCCTATGCTGTGGTGCAGCCGGTGAAAGCGCGGGCTCACCCACAGGCGCTCGCCGATGCGGCCAAACCAGATGCGCGCATTGGCGTGCTGGAAGCTTTCGCTGAGCTGGGTAAAAGCCACGATGGCGATGAACTGGCCGGGCGGCACGCCTATGAGCTGGGCCACCAGCACCACGATGGAGTCGACCAGGATGTCGTCGAGCAGGTGGTTGCGGTTGTCGCTCCACATGGTCATTTGCCGCTGAGCGTGGTGCAGCGAATGCAGGCGCCACCACCATTCGACCTGGTGCTGGCCGCGGTGCGTCCAGTAAGCCACGAAGTCGAACACCACCAGGTAAATCAGCAGGCTGACCACCGCATGGTCGGTCACGCCCGGCCAGAGCTGGTCGAGGTGGAAGGTGCCGTAGCCGGCCGTGCGCAATGCGCCGAAGGCCTCGTCGAACCAGGGGTCCAGCGTGAAGAACAGCGCGATGCGAAACAGGCCCAGCCGGTGGATCAGCGTGTACAGCACGTCGGTGCGAATGGTGGCGCGGTCGGTGACCGGCTCCACCGGCCGCCAGCGCTGCAGCGGGCCGACGAGGGCCAGCAGGATCAGCACCTGGATCACGCCCACCATGAACCAGGCGGTGGCGTCGTAGCCGTCTTCGAGCAGGTTGCCCATGCCCAGCGCGAACATGGCCGGCTGCACGGCGGCTTCGAACAGCCATTGCTGCGCCGCCGAAAAAAGATCGCTGAACCCGTCCATGCCGTTTATTTTGCAGGCTTGGCCGGGGCCGGGCCGGACTGCGCCTCAATCCAGTCCTTGTACTGGGGATGCTCGCGCAGGGTCTTGAAGCAAAAGCCGCGCGACTGCAGGCCGGTGATCAAGGGCTCCAGCACCTTGGGCGCCCACGGGTCCTTGCGCGACCAGATGCCCAGGTGCGCCAGCAGGATGTCGCCGGAGCGCACGTCGCGCAGCGCCTTCTTGAGCAAAAAGTCGTTGGGATACTTTTCGCTGGCCAGTTCGTCGCCCAGAAAACCCGCGGGCGACCAGCCCACATGCTCATAGCCGCAGGACTTGGCGGCGGCCAGCAGCGCGGGCGAAGTCTTGCCGCCCGGCGCCCTGAAAAGCGGCAGCGTTTTTTTGCCGGTGATGGCTTCCAGGCGTTTGGCCGACTTGCCGATTTCTTCGCAGTACTGCGCGGCCGTCCAGTTCAGGTCCTTGCCATCCGACGGGCCCGCCGAGGGCCGCATCTTGAAGCGGGGCGGCTCACCGCCGGCCACCGGCAGGTCGCCGCGCCAGTACACATGGTCCCAGGTGTGGGAGGCGAACTCATGGCCTTCGGCGGCCCGCGCCTTCCACCACGGAGCCCACTCCGCGCCCAGGCTGCCGTCGCCGGTCTGCGTGCGCTCGTTGGCGGCAAAAAACGTGACCTTGACCTGGTGTTTGTTGAGCACCTCGGCCATCATCGGCGCGACGGCCATGTGGCCGGTGTCCAGCGTCAGGTAGACGGGTTTGCAGGGCGCGGCTGCCTGGGCGGGGTGCATGCCAACCGCCGCCAGGGCAGCGGCAAGCAGCGCAGCCGCCAGGGCCGGCCTACCTTGGCGAATGGTCGAGCGTCCAGACGCCATGCGGACTCTTTCCAACATTGACCTGGCGCACCACCTTGCGGGTCGCCACATCGATCACGGTGAGCTTGCGCGCCCAGCGCGAGGTCACCAGGATCTGCTTGCCGTCGCGGCTCACATCGATGCAATCGGGGCCGCCCGGCGCGGGGTAGTTGTCGACCACTTCCAGGGTTTGCAGGTCGATACGGCTGATGGTGTTGGCCACGCGGTTGCTGACCAGGATATGGCGCTTGTCGCCGAAGGCGCGAAAGGCATGGGCGCCAGCGCCGGTCTTGATGGACTTGGTGCGCTGCGGCTGGGCGCCGCTCACGTCATAGACCTCGACGGCATCGCCGCCCGTCAAACCGACCAGCATGAATTTGTCGTCGGCCGTACCGTAGACGTCGGCCGGGATGGAGCCGGTCTTGGTGCGCCATTTGACGGACTGGCTGGCCAGGTCGATGGCAATCAGTTCGTCGCTGTCCTGCATCGTCGAGTAAATCGTGGTGCTTTTGCTGTCTATCCACAAGTGGCTGGGCGTCTTGCCGGTGGGCACGCGCTTGGCCAGCGTGATGTCCTTGCCGTCCCATTTGTAAATGTCGATGTGATTCAAGCGGTTGGCCGCCGTGACGAACCATTTCATGTCGGGCGAAAAACGCAGCTGGTAAGGATCCAGGATGCCGCGCACCGTGCGCTGCACTTCGGCGGTTTTCGGGTCGATAAAGGTCAGCGAATCCGACAGGGCATTGGCCACGATCACCGATTTTTCGTCGGGCGTGAGGTAAAGATGGTGCGGCTGCTTGCCGGTGGCAATGCGCCGGGTCTCGGTCCAGGTGGCCGGGTTGATCACGCTGACGCTGTCGTCCAGCGAGTTGAGCACAAAGACGGGTGTGGTGATCCCGGAAGCCGCCGGCGGCGCCGCAGTCTGGGCGACGGCCGGGAAACTCGTCAGGGCGGCAAGGGCGCACAGCCAGGCGGCTGCAAAACGGGCGGGAACATTCACAAAAACGGTCTTTCTAGGTGCAACCGGTTAGTGTACCGGGCGCCGACGGGGTTCCCGTCCCGAAAGGCCTGCCCCGGCGTGGCTAAATACCCGGCATCCCCGAATCGCCGGCATCCCTTACGATGCGGCGATGAATGTGACGCAGATGCTGGAGATCAACAGTGTGCGCCTGGAGCTCAGGCGCATCGCCGGGCAGCCCGGCCTGGCCCCGATTGTTTTCCTGCACGAAGGCCTGGGTTCGGTCGCCTTGTGGACGCAGCGCGGGCTGGACTGGCCGCAGGCCGTCTGCGCGGCGACAGGCCGGGCCGGCATCGTGTATTCGCGGCGCGGCTACGGTAATTCCGCGACCGTGCCCGACGTGCGCGGCAGCGGCCGCTTGCAGCCCGACTACATGCACGCTGAAGCCTGGGAGGTGCTGCCCGCCCTGCTGCGGGCTCTGGACATCAGCTGCCCTGTGCTGCTGGGCCATTCCGACGGCGCCACCATCGCCCTGCTCCACGCCAGCCGCCATCCGGTCTCGGCCTGCATCGCCATGGCACCGCATGTGCTGGTCGAAGACATTGCCGTGCAGGCCATCACCGAAGCCCGTACGGCATTTGAGTCAGGGGGATTGCGCGATCGCCTGGCGCGCTACCACGCCGACGTCGACGCGGCCTTCTGGCAATGGAACGACATCTGGCTGTCCGATGCCTTTCGCCGCTTCGACATCCGCGAGGAATGCGGCCGCATCACGGCGCCGCTGTTGTTGATCCAGGGCCTGGACGACGAGTACGGCACGATGCGCCAGCTCGACGAAATCGCATGGGCGGCGCCACATGCCCGGCAGCTGCGGCTGGTGGCCTGCGGGCATTCGCCCCAGCGCGACCAGCCCGGCCAGACCGTGGAGGCGATTGCCGACTTCCTGAAGGCCGCGCGCTGAAACTCAGGCCTCTTTGACCTCGATGTGATAGGTCGCCCAGGGGCACCAGGCGAAGCGCGCCGACACCGGCTTGGCCGCCATCTCGGGGAAACGGTCCGCGTCATACACGGCCCACAGCGGCCCCAGCCCGCCCAGCGACAAAGGCTGGCCGTCCATGTGGGTGGCGACGATGAAGCGGTATTTGCCGAGCTCGGCGGCCGTCACCTGGGCCGCGTAACCGTCCACCGCGCGCACAAACACCGTGGTCTTGTCGGTGAGCTTGACGCCGCTCGCCTTGAGCACGTCGGCCAGCAGCGGGCCTTTGAGCGTGTGCGGCTTGTTGTCGTATTCGAGCGTGGGCTTGATGGTGACGGCCGGCAGCGCGGCCAGGGTGGCGAAGTCAAAGGCCTGCGCCTTGTCGAACTTGATCTTCTGCTTGGCCATCATCTGGTCCAGCGCCGGATCGAGGGCGCCGCGGTTGCCCGCGCCTATCAGCCCGCTGACGGTCAGCACCGTCGGGCCTTTTTGCGCCTTGGGCGCCAGCTGGGCCTGCGCCAGTCCAGGCAGGGCGGCAGCACCCAAGGCCGCCACACCCATAAATTTGCGTTTGTCCATGGATTTCTCTCCCTTTGTTTGCAAGCTTTACACGCACCGGCGACGGAGTTTCCGTCTAAAAAATCACACTTAGTCACTAATCAAGCGAAATACCGTGATAAACCTCAAGACAAAGTAGGCAAATAGTCGCATATTGTAAGTACCCGTAACAACCAGGAGTTTGTCATGTACAGAAACTCGGAATGGTCACCGGCGGAGCAGCCCCACATGGAGCACATCGCCGAATGGTACAGCCTGTGGTCACGCTGGGTAAACCGGGGGAAACGCCGCATTCCTCAACACTGGCCCCTGCATGCGCGGGTTCTGATGAACAGCGAAGAGTTGCGGGTCTGGCACTGGATGATCAACACCTTTGACGACCACCATGTCCTGGTCAAGATGCCGGTGACCCGCTTCACCCGGCCCAACGCCAATGAAAACAGTCTGTACTGGTATGAAATGCTCCAGAACACCACCTGCACGTTTTCGGTCTGCGCCAGCGACGGCCATGTGGTCGGCTGCGTGGACGTGCCCAAGTCTTTCGGCCTGTCCCGCAAAGCCAGAAACCTGAAAAGCAATTTGCTGGCCCAATGCGGCATTTGCTATGTGGTGCTCAACCCTTCCATGCTGCCGGACCAGGATGCACTCCGCAACGAATTCCTCGGTGAAGAAGCCACCAAAAACCGGCACCTCAAGCGTGAAGAGGCGGCCCTTGAAACCGCGCGGCTCAGCCTGAAACACACGCTGGCCCAACAGCGCCAGATACGCACGCTCATGGACCAGGAGCACACCAGCAGCATGCCCGGCCACTGGCACGACTCCTTCCTCATACAGTCCAACACCCGCCCGGCCGAACTGCGCTAGGCCCGGTCGGCGCTCAGCCCGCGATGCGCGCCAGGTCCTGCGCCGTCAGCCAGCGCCATTCGCCGGCCTTGAGGTCGGCCGGCAAATCCAGCGAGCCTATGCGCGAACGGTGCAGGCCGCCCACCTCCTCCACGCGGTTGCCCACGGCGGCGACCATGCGCTTGACCTGGTGGTATTTGCCTTCGGTCAGCGTCAGGCTCAGCTGGTGCTCGCCGGTTTTTTCGCAGGCCGCGGCCCGCACCGGCTTGGGGTCGTCGTCCAGCACCACGCCGGCCAGCAGTTTGGCCACCTGCTTGTCGTCCACTGGGTGCTTGGCGCGCACCTCGTAGACCTTGGGCACATGGTGTTTGGGCGAACTCATGCGGTGGATGAATTTGCCGTCGTCCGACAGCAGCAAAAGACCCGTCGTGTCCTGGTCCAGCCGGCCCACCGCCTGCACACCCGCCGCCGCACCGCCGCCGCGCTGGCGTATCGGCGCCGGCAGCAGCGTGTAGATGCTCGGGTAGGCGCTGGGTTTTTGCGAGCACTCATAGCCCGCGGGCTTGTGCAGCATCAGATAGGCTTTTTCATGGTATTCCCAGTCAATGCCCTGCACCGTGAAGCGCAGGCCGTCGACGGCCTCGAATTCGGCGGCCGGGTCATCGCAGGGCGCGCCCGCCACCGCCACGTAACCTTGCTGGACCAGCCCGGCGCACACGCGCCGTGTGCCAAAGCCCTGGGAGAAGAGAATTTCCTGGAGTTGCATGCTTGCCATCGGGGTATTGTCGCAGCGGGCGCAAAGCGGCCGGCCGGCCGCCGGACGCCCATGAAAAAGCCCGGCGGATAAGAGCCGGGCTTTTGTGAAGTGGTGGAGCTGGGGGGATTTGAACCCCCGTCCGCAAGCCTTGTTCGGGCAGATCTACATGTTTAGCGGTCTGATTTGGGTCTCGCCACCTGTGTCGCGCAGTCGCACGCTACACAGGACGCCAGCACCCTATTTTCTCGCCCCGGGTTAAGGTACCCAGCCCGGAGCCAGCCGATGAAATTATCTTTACAGCCGGGAGCGTTCAACTTGCGCTAAACACCCCTTGCCCAGCCCATCGGCCTGCTGTTGTAAAGCTCACTGGCAATTAAGCAGCGAGTGCGAAACGTTCGTCGTTTGCAGTTAGTTTGTTTGAATCTGTTTTACGAGCACACTCAGCTCGACATGCACCACACCGCGTCCGAACCCACGTCGAAACCAATGCAGCCCCAGGAGGCCTAGTTTACGCCATTCGCAGCAAATTCAAGAGGGCACCGGGCGCGGCGATGGTCGCATCGGCTTTCCAGCCTTCGGTGTCGGCGGTTTTGCCAAGGTAGCCATAGGCGGCGGCCACCGTGGGCATGCCCGCGGCCCGGCCCGCGACGATGTCACGCTCGTCGTCACCGACATAAATACAGCGGCCGGGCGCCACGTCCAGTTGCCGCGCCGCCTCGAGCAAGGGTGCCGGGTGCGGTTTGGAATGCGGCGTGGTGTCGCCGCTCACAATGGCCTGGGCAGTGTCGAACAGCGGCATGGCCTTGGTCAGCGGGACGGTAAAACGGGCGGACTTGTTGGTCACCACACCCCATTTGAAACCGGCCTGGCCGATCCGGGCGATCAGCTCGGCCACACCGTCAAACACCGTGGTGTGCTCCGTCATGCGCGCTTCGTAATTGCGGAAAAACTCTTCCTTGAGCTCAGGAAAGCGGGCGTCGTCCGGCGTCAAGCCGAAGGCCACGGCAATCATGCCGCGCGCACCCGCGCCCGCCATGGGGCGGTACAGTGCCAGCGGAAGCGATGCCAGCCCCCGGTCGGTGCGCATTTTGTCGGCCGCGGCGCCCAGGTCGGGCGCGCTGTCTATCAGGGTGCCGTCCAGGTCGAACAACACGGCAGCAATGTCTTTGAACATGTCGGGGGTGAATTGAGGCAAAGCGCGGGGGTTTCAGCTCTTTTGGGTGGCCAGCAGGTAATTGACGCTGGTGTCCGCGCTGAGCCAGTAGTGGCGCGTCAGCGGGTTGTACTCCATGCCGCGGGTCTGCTGCAGGGAGAGCCCCGAGGCCCGGCAATAGCCGGCCAGTTCGCTGGGCTTGACCAGTTTGGCGTACTCATGGGTACCGCGGGGCAGCATGTTCAGCACATACTCCGCGCCCACGATGGCGAACAAAAAGGCTTTGGCGTTGCGATTGATGGTGGAGAAAAACACGTGCCCGCCGGGTTTGACCAGGGCCGCGCAGGCTTTGACGATGGACGAGGGGTCGGGCACATGCTCCAGCATTTCCATGCAGGTCACGACATCAAAGCTGCCCGGTTGCTCGGCTGCCAGCGCCTCGGCGCTGATTTCGCGGTATTGCACCCCTTCCGTCTGGGCTTCCAGCGCATGGAGCTGGGCGACCTTGAGCGCCTTGGTGGCCAGGTCTATGCCCAGGACCTCGGCGCCTTTGCGGGCCATGGAATCGGCCAGGATGCCGCCGCCGCAGCCCACGTCCAGCACGCGCAGCCCCTTGAGCGGAACCTGGCCGTCTATCCAGCCCAGGCGCAAGGGGTTGATCTGGTGCAGGGGGCGGAACTCGCTTTCGGTATCCCACCAGCGGTGGGCGAGGTCGGAGAATTTGGCCAGTTCGGCGGGATCGAAGTTATCGCTTGTAGGCATGAGGCATTATCGTTGAGGCATAAAAAAACCGCGCCTAGGCGCGGTTTTTGAAGCGATCCCTGAGGATTACTTGTTGGCGCGGGTACCAACCACTTCGATTTCGACGCGGCGGTTCTTGGCGCGGCCTTCGGCGGTCTTGTTGTCAGCAACAGGCTGTTTCTCGCCCTTGCCTTCAGTGTAGACGCGGTTTTTCTCAATGCCCTTGGACACGAGATATGCCTTGACGGCTTCCGAACGGCGAACCGACAGCTTCTGGTTGTAAGCATCGCTACCGACGGAGTCGGTGTGGCCCACGGCGATGATGACTTCCAGGTTGATGTCCTTGATCTTGCCGACCAGGTCATCCAGCTTGGCTTTGCCTTCTGGCTTGATCACAGACTTGTTGAAGTCAAAGAAAGCGTCAGCAGCGTAGGTAACCTTCGTTGCGGCAGGAGGAGCAGCAGGAGCAGCGGCAGCAGGAGCGGCAGCGGCAGGAGCAGCGGCGGCCGGAGCAGCAGGAGCCATCGCAGGGGCAATTGCGCCGTCGCAACCAGGCGCTGCGGTAGCAGGCGTCCAGTTGGCATCACGCCAGCACAGTTCGTTGGTGCCGTTTTTCCAGACCAGCTCACGATTGCCGTTCATCCAGTTGTCGATAGTTTGTGCACCAGCGGCGGTAACAAGCGCTGCGGAAGCAAACAACATTGCCACTTTGTTGAGTTTCTTCATGGTTCTCCTCTAGAGAAAAGCCGCAGACTTGCTGCGATTAGTAATTTACACGCCGTGAGTGACCATCACTCAAAGCGTTACAACGATTGTGCCACACCTGCCCCAACCTTCAAGCACGCTATCGGCTTCGTCTGACACAGACTTGAGATTCTTGAGCATTTGTTGCTGCCCCGCCACAAGTAGCCGCTATAAACTCAAGCCTTAAAATCGCTGGCTTTCCTCAAGAATCTCGAAATCCCAACCAGGCCGCTCATGACCCAGTTCGCTAAAGAAACCCTGCCCATCAGTCTTGAAGAGGAAATGCGGCGCAGCTATCTCGACTACGCCATGAGCGTGATCGTTGGCCGGGCCCTCCCAGATGCCAGGGACGGCCTCAAACCCGTGCACAGGCGCGTGCTGTACGCCATGCATGAGCTGAACAACGACTGGAACCGCCCCTACAAGAAGTCGGCGCGTATCGTCGGCGACGTGATCGGTAAATACCACCCGCACGGCGACCAGTCGGTCTACGACACGATTGTTCGCATGGCCCAGGACTTCTCGCTGCGCCACCTGCTGGTCGACGGCCAGGGAAATTTCGGCTCCGTGGATGGTGACAACGCGGCCGCCATGCGGTATACGGAAATCCGCCTGTCGAAAATCGCCCATGAATTGCTGGCCGACCTGGACAAGGAAACTGTCGATTTCGGCCCCAACTACGACGGCAGCGAACAGGAACCCCTGGTCCTGCCGACCCGGCTGCCCAACCTGCTGGTCAACGGATCGGGCGGCATCGCGGTGGGCATGGCGACCAACATACCGCCCCACAACCTCAACGAAGTGGTTGACGCCTGCCTGCACATGCTGAAGAACCCGGAAGCCTCCATCGACGAACTGATGGAGATCGTGCCGGCGCCCGACTTCCCCACGGGCGGCATTATTTACGGCATCAACGGCGTCAAGGACGGCTACCGCACCGGCCGCGGCAAGGTGGTGATGCGCGCCAAGTGCCACTTCGAAGACATCGACAAGGGGCAGCGCCAGTCCATCATCGTCGACGAGCTGCCCTACCAGGTCAACAAGAAGACGCTGCAAGAGCGCATGGCCGAACTGGTGCACGAGAAAAAAATCGAGGGCATCAGCCACATCCAGGACGAGAGCGACAAGTCCGGCATGCGCCTGGTCATCGAGCTCAAGCGCGGCGAAGTGCCCGAAGTGGTGCTGAACAACCTGTACAAGCAGACCCAGCTGCAGGACACCTTCGGCATCAATATGGTGGCGCTGGTCAACGGCCAGCCCAAGCTGTGCAACCTGAAGGACCTGATCCAGGTCTTCCTCTCGCACCGACGCGAAGTGGTGACGCGCCGCACCGTGTACACGCTGCGCAAGGCGCGCGAACGCGGCCACGTGCTGGAGGGCCTGGCCGTGGCCCTGGCCAATATCGATGACTTCATCGCCATCATCCGCAACGCGCCCACGCCGCCGGTGGCCAAGGCCGAGCTGATGCTGCGCCCCTGGGACAGCAGCCTGGTGCGCGAAATGCTCACCCGCACGCGCGCCGACGGCGGCATCGTCAACGCCGACGACTACCGCCCCGACGGCCTTGAAAAAATGTTCGGCATGGGCAACGACGGCCTGTACCGCCTGTCGGAAACGCAGGCCCAGGAAATCCTGCAGATGCGCCTGCAGCGCCTGACCGGCCTGGAGCAGGACAAGATCGTGGCCGAATACAAGGAAGTCATGGCCGAGATCGACGACCTGCTCGACATCCTGGCCAAGCCCGAGCGTGTCTCCATCATCATCGGCGAGGAACTCTCCGCCATCAAGCTGGAGTTCGGCCAGACCAAGCTGGGCGCGCGGCGCAGCCACATCGAGCACAGCTCCTTCGACCTCAGCACCGAGGACCTGATCACGCCGACCGACATGGTGGTGACGCTCTCGCACACCGGCTACATCAAGAGCCAGCCGCTGTCGGAATACCGGGCGCAAAAACGCGGCGGCCGCGGCAAGCAGGCCACCGCCACCAAAGACGACGACTGGGTCGACCAGCTCTTCATCGCCAATACGCACGACTACATCCTGTGCTTCTCCAACCGGGGCCGGCTCTATTGGCTCAAGGTCTGGGAGGTTCCGGCGGGCTCGCGCGGCTCGCGCGGCCGGCCCATCGTCAACATGTTCCCGCTGCAGGAAGGCGAGAAGATCACCGTGGTCCTGCCGCTGACGGGCGACAAGCGCAGCTTCCCGGCCGACCAGTACGTCTTCATGGCCACCTCCATGGGCACCGTGAAGAAGACGGCCCTCGACGAATTCAGCAACCCGCGCAAGGCCGGCATCATCGCCGTGGACCTGGACCCGGGCGACTACCTGATAGGCGCGTCCCTGACCGACGGCAAACACGACGTGATGCTGTTCAGCGACGGCGGCAAGGCCGTGCGCTTTGATGAAAACGACGTGCGCCCCATGGGCCGCAACGCGCGCGGCGTGCGCGGCATGACGCTGGAAGACGGCCAGGGCGTGATCGCCATGCTGGTGGCCGAAGACGAGCAGCAAAGCGTGCTGACGGCCACCCAGAACGGCTTCGGCAAACGCACCTCCATCACCGAATACACGCGCCACGGCCGCGGCACCAAGGGCATGATCGCCATCCAGCAAAGCGAGCGCAACGGCAAGGTCGTGGCGGCGACGCTGGTCCACGTCGACGACGAGATCATGCTCATCACCGACAAGGGCGTGCTGGTNCGCACGCGCGTCAGNGAAATCCGCGAGATGGGCAGGGCNACACAGGGTGTTACGCTGATCGGCCTGGACGAGGGCTCACAATTGAGCGGCCTGCAACGCATCGTCGAAAACGATGCCACGCTGGACGACCTCGACACCGAAAACGACACCGGCACAGACGCCTCCAACACCGAAAGCAATTGATGAAAAAACTGATCACCGCCCTCGCGATCGCCGGCCTGGCCTGCAGCGCGGCCGTCCACGCCCAGGCCGACCCCAAAACCGAGCTGGCCAAAAAAGTGGTCGCCCTGCAGCAGGGTCCCGAGCTGGACCGCCTGGTGGGCCAGTTGGCAGGCAGCACGGCCCAGGACCTGATCAATAAATGGGGCCCCCAGCTGGAAGCCAACGTACCCAAGGCCAAGCGGCAAAAGGCCTCGGATGACCTCAACGCCGAACTCAAGAAGTACGCCGATGACACCAGCCAACTGATCGCCAAGCAGGTCAGCAAGGTCAGCGCCGAATCGCTGGTTCCCGCCTACGCGGAGCGTTTCACGCTCGAGGAACTCCAGCAGCTCGCCGCCTTCTTCGAGTCCCCCGCCATCAAAAAATACCAGGCCGCCGCGCCTGAGCTCGGCAACGTCTTTGTGCAAAAACTCGTCGAGGCCTCGCGCACCGACGTGGTGGCGCGCATCAAGCAGTTCGACGAGGCGGCGGTGAAGATCGTCGGCACCAGCCCTGCCCCGGGAGCAGCCAAGCCGCCCGCGAAGAAATGACCCGTCCTTTCAATTTTTCCGCCGGCCCCGCGAACCTCCCCGAGGAGGTTTTGCAGCAGGCGGCGGGCGAAATGCTGGACTGGCACGGCAGCGGCATGAGCGTGATGGAGATGAGCCATCGCGGCAAGGAATTCATCTCCATCTATGAAGCCGCCGAGGCCGATTTCCGCGAACTCATGGCCGTTCCGGCCCATTTCAAGATCCTGTTCATGCAGGGCGGCGGGCTGGCCGAGAACGCCATCGTTCCGCTGAATCTGTCGCGCGGGCGCTCCGCCGATTTTGTGGTGACCGGCAGCTGGAGCGACAAGTCGCAAAAAGAAGCGCGCAAGTACTGCGACGCGCAGGTCGCCGCCAGCAACGCCGACAACGGGCACACGCAGCTGCCCGCGCCTTCGGGCTGGAAGCTGCGGCCGGACGCGGCCTATGTGCACCTGTGCACCAACGAAACCATCAACGGCGTGGAATTCCAGAGCCTGCCGGACCTCAAGGCCCTGGGAAGCGACGCACCCCTGGTGATTGACTTTTCGTCCCATGTGGCCTCCCGGTCCGTCGACTGGTCGCGCGTCGGCCTGGCCTTCGGCGGGGCGCAGAAAAATCTCGGCCCCGCCGGCGTGACACTGGTGGTCATCCGCGAGGACCTGCTCGGCCACGCCATGGCGGCCTGCCCCAGCGCCTTCGACTACAAGACGGTGGCGGACAACCAGTCGATGTACAACACGCCGCCCACTTACGCCATCTATATCGCGGGCCTGACCTTCCAGTGGCTCAAGCGCCAGCGGGAAGGCGCGGCCGCCGGTGTCGCGGCCATGGAAAAACGCAACCTGGCCAAGGCGCAGCTGCTGTACGATGCAATCGACAGCTCGCAGTTCTACCTGAACAAGGTCGGCAAGGACTGCCGCTCGCGCATGAACGTGCCTTTTTTCCTGCGCGACGAGTCGCGCAACGAGGCGTTCCTGGCCGGCGCCAAGGCGGCCGGCCTGCTCCAGCTCAAGGGCCACAAGTCAGTAGGCGGCATGCGCGCCAGCATTTACAACGCCATGCCGCTAGCCGGTGTGCAGGCGCTGGTGGCGTACATGCGAGAATTCGAACAAAAACACGCCTAGGACGAAATACCCCATGCCCGCCACATTCACTGTCCCCAAGGGGCATCCAGTGCAGATGGCGATGGCGGACGGCCCCTGATATGACTGCCAACCTTGCTGATTTACGCGTCCAGATCGACGCCCTGGACAGGGAACTGCTTTCCCTGCTGAACCGTCGCGCCCAGGTCGCCGAGCAGGTCGGGGAGCTCAAAAAGCGCGAAGGCACGCCGTTTTTCCGGCCCGACCGGGTGGCCCAGGTGATAGAGCAGATCCAGCAGGCCAACCAGGGACCGCTCAAAAACGAGCATGTGGCGGCCGTCTGGCGCGAAATCATGTCTGCCTGCCTGGCCCTGGAATCCCCGGTGCGCGTCGCCTACCTGGGCCCCGCCGGCACCTTCAGCGAGCAGGCGGCGCTGCAGTTTTTCGGCGCCAGCATCGAACACGTTCCCTGCGTCAGCATCGACGAAGTCTTTCGCGCGACGGCAGCCGGCAGCGCCAGCTACGGCGTCGTGCCGGTGGAAAACTCCACCGAAGGCGTGGTCTCGCGCTCGCTCGACCTATTCCTCAACTCTCCCCTGCACATCGTCGGCGAAATCAGCCTGATGGTGCGCCACAACCTGCTGCGGCTTTCGGAGTCGCTCGAAGGCATAGAGGCGGTCTACGCCCATCCCCAGGCGCTGGCCCAATGCCAGGGCTGGCTGACCACGCACCTGCCCCACGCCGACCGCCGCACCGCCTCCAGCAACGCCGAAGGCGCGCGCCTGGCCACCACCAACCCGGCCTGGGCCGGGATTGCCAGCGACCGGGCGGCCACCCAGTTCGGCCTCTACACGGCGGCCCATGCCATCCAGGACGACGCCTTCAACCGCACGCGTTTTGCCGTGGTCTGCCTGCCGCAGACACTGCCCTCCCCGCCCGCTTCCGGCAAGGACTGCGTCAGCCTGGTGGTGTCCGTGCCCAACCGCCCGGGCGCCGTCCACGACATCCTGATGCCGCTCAAGGCCCACGGCGTCTCCATGACCCGCTTCGAATCGCGCCCGGCACGCTCCGGCCAGTGGGAATACTATTTTTATATTGACCTGCAAGGTCACCCCTCCGAAGACCACGTCAAGGCCGCGCTGGCCGATTTACAGCGGCTGTGCGCCTTTTACAAGGTCCTTGGAACCTATCCCATCGGCGATTAATGCAACGACTCACAACCTCCCTGGTGCCACAACATGTTTGAACAATTAGGTCTCATTGGATGCGGCCTGATGGGTGGCTCATTCGCGCTGGCACTCAAACGTGCCGGCCTGGTCAAGCGCGTCGTCGGCTACAGCAAATCCCCCTCCACCACGGAGCGGGCGCGCCAGATGGGCGTGATCGACGTGGAGGCGCCCTCGGCGCTGCTGGCGGTCTCGGGTGCCGACATCGTTTTGCTGGCCGTGCCGGTTTCCGCGACGGAGGCCACCTTCAAGGCCATACGCCACCTGGTCGGCCCGAACACGCTGATCATGGACGTCGGCTCGACCAAGCGCGACGTCGTGGACGCCGCCCGGCGCGTGCTGCGCGACAACGTGGGCTCTTTCGTGCCCTGCCACCCGATCACCGGCAAGGAAGTCTCCGGGGTCGAGCATGCGGACGTGGACCTCTACGCCGGCAAGCAGGTCATCCTGACGCCCATAGAGCGCACCTTCACGGTACAGCTGCAAAAAGCCAACGACGTCTGGACGGCCCTGGGCTGCCATGTCCTCAAGATGTCGCCCCAGGCCCATGACGCCGCCTACGCCGCCGTCAGCCATTTGCCGCACCTGATCGCTTTTGCCCTGATCAACGGCATCACCGGGCAGGACCATGGCAAGGAATACATGTCGCTGGCCGGCCCGGGCTTTCGGGACTTCACGCGCATCGCCGCCAGCGACCCGAAAATGTGGCGCGACATCCTGATCGCGAATCGCGAAGAACTTCTGGCCCAGTCCAAGATTTTCCAGGAGACCCTGCAGTCGCTCGAGGAGCTGATCTCCAGCAGCAGCGGCGACGTCCTTGAAGTGCTGATCGAGCGGGCCAGCGAGACCCGGGCCAACTGGCGCATCTCCTCACAAAAATCGCACAAATAACCCGCAGTCCATGTTCGACACCGAGTTCCTGGACGTTCCGCCCTTGCGCAGCGCGGGAGGCACCGTCCGCCTGCCGGGCTCCAAAAGCATTTCCAACCGCGTCCTGCTGCTGGCCGCCTTGAGCCACGGCGAGACCACGGTCCACGACCTGCTGGCCTCCGACGACACCGCCGTGATGCTGGCCGCGCTCAGGCAGCTCGGCTGCACGGTCCGCCAGGACGGCACCACCGCCGTCATCAGCGGGCTGGGCGGGCGGCCCGTCCAGACCCCGGCCAAGCTCTTCATGGGCAACGCCGGCACGGCCATGCGGCCGCTGACGGCCGCGCTGGCCTTGCTGGGCGGGGAATTCGAGCTGTCCGGCGTGCCGCGCATGCATGAAAGGCCCATAGGCGACCTGGTCGACGCGCTCCGGCAACTGGGCTGCGCCATCGACTACCTAGGCAATGAAGGTTTTCCGCCGCTGCGCCTGCGGCCCGGGCAACTCAAGCTGGAGCAGCCCATCAGGGTACGCGGCGATGTCTCCAGCCAGTTCCTGACCGCCCTGCTGATGGCCCTGCCGCTGGTCGCCGAACAGGATATCCGCATCGAAGTGGTCGGCGAGCTGATCTCCCGGCCCTACATTGAAATCACGCTCAAGCTGCTGCAGCGCTTCGGCATAGACGTCAGGCGCGAGGGCTGGGAACGCTTCACCATCCCGGCCGGCAGCCGCTACCAGTCGCCGGGCGCCATCCACGTTGAGGGCGACGCCTCGTCCGCCAGCTATTTCATCGCACTGGGCGCCATCGCGGCGGCCTCCCCGGGGCATTCCGGCATTGAAATCCAGGGTGTGGGCGCCGCCTCCATCCAGGGCGACATCCGCTTCGTCGAAGCCGCCGAAATGATGGGCGCGCGGGTCGACAGCGCACCGAACTCGCTGCGCATTTCGCGCGGCGCCTGGCCGCTCAAGGCCATAGACCTGGACTGCAACCATATCCCCGACGCCGCCATGACGCTGGCCGTGATGGCCCTGTACGCCGATGGCACCACCACGCTGCGCAATATCGCGAGCTGGCGCGTCAAGGAAACCGACCGCATTGCCGCCATGGCCTGCGAGCTGCAAAAATTCGGCGCCGTGGTCGAGGAAGGCGCGGACTACCTCAAAATCACCCCGCCCACCCAGTGGAAGACGGGTGCGGTCCATACCTACGACGATCACCGCGTGGCCATGTGTTTTTCGCTCGCGGCCTTCAACCCGGCGCAGCTGCCGGTGCGCATCCTGGACCCCAAATGCGTGGCCAAGACCTTCCCCGATTACTTCGAAGCCCTGTTTGAGGTGGCCCAGGCCGACACGTCCCGCATTCCTGTCATCTGCATCGACGGCCCGACGGCCTCCGGCAAAGGCACGCTGGCGGCCCTGACGGCCCACCGGCTGGGCTACCACTACCTGGACTCCGGCGCGCTTTACCGCCTGAGCGCCCATGCCGCGGCGCTGGCCGGCGTTTCGCTGGACGACGGGCCCGGCGTGGCCCGCGTGGCACGCACCATGCCGGTGCGTTTCCAGGGCGACCGCATCTTGCTCGGGCCGCAGGATGTGTCTGAGGCCATACGCACCGAAGCCGCCGGCATGGCCGCCTCCCGCGTGTCGGCCCACCCCGAGGTTCGCGCCGCCTTGCTGGAGCTTCAGCACAGCTTTCGCAAGCTGCCGGGGCTGGTCGCCGACGGCCGGGACATGGGGACCGTCATCTTCCCGGATGCCCCGCTCAAGGTTTTCCTCACGGCCAGCGCCCTGCACCGGGCCGAACGCCGGCATAAGCAGTTGATTTCAAAGGGAAATTCGGTTACAATCGCAGAGATTCAGCAAGATTTAGAGGCACGTGATGCGCGCGATTCGTCGCGAAAAGCAGCCCCTTTGAAGCCTGCTGATGACGCCCGGCCCCTGGATAACTCCTATCTGTCGATTGAAAAGTCGGTGGAACAGGTGCTTGAATGGTGGCAAGGCACCCGGCCCTTCTGACCCCCGACGCGCAACCTGCGCTTGGGTCAGCAGGTTCATCAACGTAACCCGCGGCCTTACCAGACGTCTGGCCGCAAAAACACCGCCGCAAGCAGCTATAAAAACAATAGCAATCCCGCTATTGGAACCCTGTTGTGTGGACTAGGAAAATCATGTCTGAATCTTTTGCCGACCTATTTAACGAATCGCTGCAACGCTCTGAAATGCGTACCGGTGAAGTCATCACCGCCGAAGTCGTTCGTATCGACCACAACCACGTCGTTGTGAATGCCGGACTCAAATCCGAGGCTTATGTCCCCCTCGAAGAATTCAAGAACGACCAGGGCGAGCTCGAAGTCCAGGTCGGCGATTTCGTCTCCGTGGCCATCGACTCCGTCGAAAACGGCTATGGCGACACCCTGCTGTCCCGCGACAAGGCCAAGCGCCTGGCTTCGTGGATGAGCCTGGAAAAAGCCCTGGAATCCGGCGAATTCGTCACCGGCCAGACCAGCGGCAAGGTCAAGGGCGGCCTCACCGTCCTCGTCAACGGCATCCGCGCCTTCCTGCCCGGCTCGCTCATCGACACCCGCCCCATCAAGGACTTGTCTCCCTACGAGAACAAGACCATGGAATTCAAGGTCATCAAGCTGGACCGCAAGCGCAACAACGTGGTGCTGAGCCGCCGCGCCGTGGTCGAAGCCAGCATGGGCGAAGAGCGCGCCAAGCTGATGGAAACCCTCAAGGAAGGCACTGCCGTCAAGGGCGTCGTCAAGAACATCACCGAATACGGTGCCTTCGTTGACCTCGGCGGCATCGACGGCCTGCTGCACATCACCGACATGGCATGGCGCCGCGTGCGTCACCCAAGCGAAGTGGTGACGGCCGGTCAAGAGATCGTTGCCAAGATCCTGAAGTTCGACACCGAAAAGAACCGTGTCTCGCTGGGCCTCAAGCAGATGGGCGACGACCCATGGATGGGCGTGAACCGCCGCTACCCGCAAGGCACGCGCCTGTTCGGCAAGATCACCAACATCGCCGATTACGGCGCGTTTGTGGAACTCGAACCCGGCATCGAAGGCCTGGTCCACGTGTCCGAAATGGACTGGACCAACAAGAACGTGGCCCCGAGCAAGCTCGTGGCCCTGGGCGACGAAGTCGAAGTCATGGTCCTCGAGATCGACGAAGACAAGCGCCGCATCAGCCTGGGCATGAAGCAGTGCAAGGCCAACCCATGGCAGGAATTCGCGCAGGAAACCAAGCGCGGCGACCGCGTCAAGGGCCCGATCAAGTCGATCACCGACTTCGGCGTCTTCGTGGGCCTGGCTGCCGGCATCGACGGCCTGGTGCACCTGTCTGACCTCTCGTGGAACGAACCCGGCGAAGCCGCTGTTCGCAACTACAAGAAGGGCCAGGAAGTGGAAGCCATCGTGCTGGCCGTCGACGTCGACCGCGAGCGCATCTCCCTGGGCATCAAGCAGCTCGATTCCGATCCTTTCACCACCTTCGTGTCGATCAACGACAAGGGCGCGATCGTGACCGGCAAGGTCAAGACCGTTGACGCCAAGGGCGCCGAGATCGACCTGGGCGAAGACATCATCGGCTACCTGCGCGCCAGCGAAATCAGCCGTGACCGCGTCGAAGACGCGCGCAACGTGCTGAAGGAAGGCGACGAAGTCTCCGCAGTCGTGGTGAACGTGGATCGCAAGACCCGCAACATCCAGCTGTCGGTCAAGGCCAAGGACAACGCCGACCAGCAGGAAGCCATGGCCAACCTGAGCCAGCAGTCTTCCCGCGAAAACGCCGGTACGACCAGCCTGGGCGCCCTGCTGCGCGCCAAGCTGGATAACAACGAAAAGTAAGGCAACCGCGCGGCGGTGCGATGCGCCCCCAGGGGCGGGTCGCATCGCTGTGCAGCTACTTGATCCATGACCCGAAGCGACCTCGTCGAAGAACTGGCGGCCCGATTCAGCCAGCTGACGCACCGCGACGCCGAATATGCCGTCAAGACGATTCTTGACGCCATGAGCGACGCACTGGTGCGCGGCCATCGCATTGAAATCAGGGGTTTCGGCAGTTTCTCCATCAACCGGCGCCCGCCCCGCATGGGGCGCAACCCGCGTTCCGGCGAAAGCGTGGCCATCCCTGAAAAGCGGGTGCCGCATTTCAAACCCGGGAAGGCATTGCGCGAAGCCGTCGATGCCCGCACCCAGGAATTGCTGGCGGTCACGGAACCCAAGTAAGGTCTTGCTGGTGTCCCTCGGTGGGCTGGCTACAATCGCCAGACCACCCTGAGGGATCACCCAATGAAATACCTCATGTGGCTGCTTAAAGCAGCCATTTTTTTTACGCTCTTCGCTTTTGCACTGAATAACCAGCAAACGGTTGCGGTGTATTTCTTTTTCGGCACCATGTGGCAAGCGCCCCTGGTGCTGGTCGTGCTGGCGACCTTCGCCTGCGGGCTGGCGCTCGGCATTTTTGTCATGATGCCGCGCTGGTGGAAAAAACGCCGATCGGCCAAGTACGCCTACACGACCCTGGGCCCCCACACCGTCAGCGAAGACCCGTCCACGATGCACCATGGAATTTGACTTCACCTGGGTCCTGCTCGGGTTTCCGATCGCCTTCACGCTGGGCTGGCTGGCCTCACGGCTGGACTTGCGGCAGCTGCGCATCGAAAACCGCCAGGCACCCAAGGCCTATTTCAAAGGCCTGAACTTCCTGCTTAACGAGCAGCAGGACCAGGCCATAGACGCCTTCATCGAGGCGGTGCAAAGCGACCCGGACACCTCCGAGCTTCATTTCGCGCTGGGCAACCTGTTTCGCCGCCGCGGCGAGTATGAGCGCGCCGTGCGCGTGCACGAGCACCTGATGTCGCGCGGCGACCTCACGCAGCCCGAGCGCGACCGCGCCCAGCATGCCCTGGCGCTCGACTTTCTCAAGGCCGGCCTGCTGGACCGCGCCGAGGCCGCCCTGCGCAAACTCGAAGGCACGCCCTTTGAAGAAGAGGCGCGGCTGGCCCTGCTGTCGATTTACGAACGCTCGCGCGACTGGGCCAATGCCACGGAAGTCGCCGCCCGGCTCGGCAGCTCCAGCCACGGAAGCTTCAGCGCCCGCCAGGCGCACTACCTGTGCGAGCAGGCCGGCGCCTGCGTGGCCGCCGGCGACACCACCCGGGCCCTGGGCGCCCTGCAGGAGGCCATCGCCATGGCGCCCGCCCTGGCCCGCCCCCTGATAGACCTGGCCAAGCTGCAAAACCAGCTGGGCCGCCCGCAGGACGCCCTGCAAACCCTGCTCAAGCTCGAAAAAACCGCCCCGCAAGGCCTGCCGCTGGCCGCCGGCCTGCTGGCCAATATCGCGCAGGCCGGCGGCCAGGAGGCCATGGCGCTGGAGCTCCTCAAGGCCAGCTATGCCAACATGCCGTCCATCGACGTGATCGAGGCCATCGTCAAGCTCGAAAAAGACCCGGCCTCGGCGCGGCAGTGGTATGTGAAACACCTGGAGCGCCAGGCCTCGCTGGTCGCGGCCGGCAAATGGATCGCCGGTGAGAAGCTGCAGGACGAGCAGCACCACACCCTGGTCCAGCGCGCGCTCGACCAGGCCACCAAGCCCCTGATGCGCTACCGCTGCGCAGCCTGCGGGTTTGAGGCCACCCAGCATTTCTGGCACTGCCCGGGTTGCCAGGCCTGGGACAGCTACCCGACGCGCCGTATTGAAGAGCTGTAAAAAAAGACAAGACGAATGAGCATGCAATTGACGCCTGAAAAGATTTCCAAGGCCCGCGTCCTCGTGGTGGGCGACGCCATGCTGGACCGCTACTGGTACGGTGCGGTGGACCGCATCTCGCCTGAGGCGCCGGTGCCCGTGGTGCGCGTCACGCGCACCGAGGAGCGCATAGGCGCCGCAGCCAACGTGGCTTACAACATCGTGACGCTGGGCGCGCAGGCTTCGCTGCTGAGCGTGGTGGGCGACGACGAGGCCAGCCACCAGCTCGAGGCGCTGGTCGCCAAGACCGGCATCACGCCCTATTTCGGCCGCGACGCCCAGCTCAAGACCACCGTCAAGCTGCGCGTCATCGGCCGCCAGCAGCAGCTCATACGTCTGGACTTCGAGAACACGCCCGAAAACGAGGTGCTGGCCTCGCAGTCGGCCACCTTTGAAAAGCTGCACACCGAGCACGACGCGGTGCTGTTCTCCGACTACGGCAAGGGCGGCCTCGCGCACATCGTCTTGATGATCGCCCAGGCCCGCGCCGCCGGCAAGGTGGTGCTGGTCGATCCCAAGGGCTCGGACTATGCGCGCTACAAAAACGCCAGCGTCATCACGCCCAACCGCGCCGAACTGGAGCACGTCATAGGCGCCTGGAGCAGCGAAGCCGACCTGCGCGCCAAGGCCCACAATTTGCGCGAGGCGCTCAACCTGGAAGCCCTGCTGCTCACGCGCAGCGAAGAAGGCATGACCCTGTTCGATGCCCAGGGAGAACTCAATGTCCCCGCCGTGGCGCGCGAAGTGTTCGACGTCACCGGCGCCGGCGACACCGTGATCGCCACGCTGGCCGCCATGACCGCCACCGGCATGCGCCTGCGCGACGCCGTGCCGATTGCCAACCGCGCGGGCGGCATCGTGGTCGGCAAGTTCGGCACCGCCACCGTCAACTACGGCGAGCTGTTCGCCGCGCAGTGAGCTTGCGCTCACCTCAAGGACCCATCATGAAAATCGTAGTCACCGGCGCCGCCGGTTTTAGTTCCGGCATAACTTGCCAAGGCAAGTTAGCCTTCTCAGAAACCCGCAGGAGCGAATCGTGAAAATAGTTGTGACGGGTGCTGCGGGTTTTATTGGCAGCAACATCATCAAGGGCCTCAACGCCCGCGGCATAGACGACATCATTGCCGTCGACGACCTGACCCATGGCGACAAATTCCGCAACCTGGCCGACCTGAAGATCGCCGATTACGTCGACGCCGACGACTTCTATGAGCTGTTCGCCGAGGGCGCCTACGGCCGGGTCGAGGCCGTGTTCCACGAAGGCGCCTGCAGCGACACCATGGAAGCCGACGGCAAGTACATGATGGACAACAACTACACGCTGTCCTGCGAACTGTTCCACGCCTGCCAGGACCAGGGCACGCGCCTGCTTTATGCCTCCTCGGCCGCCACTTACGGCGGCTCCGACACCTTCACCGAGTCGCCCGAGTTCGAGCGACCGCTCAACGTCTACGGCTACTCCAAGCTGCTGTTCGACCAGCGCATGCGGCGCGAGCTCGGTGCCCGCTTTGAAAACGCCGCCACCCAGGTCGCCGGATTTCGTTACTTCAACGTCTACGGCCCGCGCGAGCAGCACAAGGGCCGCATGGCCAGCGTCGCCTTCCACCAGTTCAACCAGTTCCGGGCCGAGGGCAAGGTCAAGCTCTTCGGCGAATATGGCGGCTACGGCGCCGGCGGCCAGATGCGCGACTTCATCTTCATCGACGACGTGGTGGCCGTGAACCTCTGGTTCTTCGACAACCCCGGCAAGTCCGGCATCTTCAACCTCGGCACCGGCCGCGCACAGCCTTTCAACGACGTGGCCCTGGCCGTCGTGAACACCTTGCGCAAAGGACAGAGCGCCGCGGCCCTGAGCCTGGAAGAAGCCGTGCGCGGCGGCCTGATCGAATACATCGCCTTTCCGCCCGCGCTGGTCGGCAAATACCAGAGTTACACCCAGGCCGACCCGCGCGCGCTGCGCGCGGCTGGCTGCACCCATGCCTTCGCCGATGTGCAGACAGGTGTGGCCGCTTACATGCAGGCCTTGAGCGCCGCTGCGGGCTGAGGCCGCAGCCTAGGGTTTTCCTGGCCCCAAAGCCGAGGCCGGTAGTCAACGCGGCCCAGGACGGCCCGTTATGAAGAAGACATCCTTCTTCACAAGGATGGATCACGTGCTTCCACTTCAATCCAATCTTTGAGGAGATCCCTTATGTTCAAAAAAATCCTGGCCTTCGTCGCCGCCATGTACATGGCCGTTTCGTTCGCCGCCGTTGACGTCAACAAGGCCACCGCGGCCGATCTCGACGGCATCAAGGGCATAGGCCCCGGCATCTCGGGCAAGATCATCGAAGAACGCAAGAAGGGCAGCTTCAAGGACTGGAACGACTTCATCGAACGCGTCAAAGGCGTGGGTGAAGGCAATGCCGCCAAGTTTTCCGCCGAAGGCCTGACGGTGGGCGGCGCCAGCTTCAAGGGTGCGGCCGCGGCCCCTGCCGCCAAGAAGGATGAAAAACCCGCAGCCGCCGCGAAAAAGGATGACAAGCCCGCCGCCAAGGCCGAAGAGAAAAAAGCCGAGGCCAAGCCGGCCGCACCGGTAGCCGCAGCACCGGCACCTGCAGCCGCCGCCGAGAAGAAAGACCCCAAGGCCGAGGCTAAAGCCAAGGCTGATGAAGCCAAGGCCAAAAAAGAAGCCGACAAGAAGGCCAAGGCTGAAGAGAAGAAAAAGAAGGCTGATGAAGCCAAAGCCAAGGCCGACGCTGAAAAAGCCGCCAAGGCCGATGCCAAGAAGGCCAAGGACGCCAAGCCTGCCGCCAAGGATGAAAAGAAAGACGCCAAGGCCGATGCTGCCAAGCCGGCCGCCAGCGCCGCCAAGAAGTAAAGCCGTCCGCGGCAGCAAAAAGCCCGCCGCTGGCGGGCTTTTTTCATGGAAAGCCGGATCGCAACCACCTCAAATCATGGCAATCAGGTCCGTGGTTCCTGGGTCTATGCCGGCCTGCATGAGCAGCACAGTCACCTGCCCCCGGTGGTGGGTCTGGTGGTTGAAGAAATGCGTCAGTGCCTGCCACACCGGATGCTCGCGCTGCACGCCCCGTGTATTGGCATAGCGCATGGTGCGCAGGGGATAGTCCGCGGGCATGCGTTCCGCGAAATCCTCGATGGCGGCGTCCAGGCGGTCGCGTTGCGCGCGCAAGGCGGCCCAGTCCTCGTGCAGCACGGTCCCGTGCAGCGCGCCGGGCGGGAGGGCCAGCAGCGAGTCGGACAGCGCCTCGAAAGCCACCCCCTGGGCAGCGAAGCGCTTCAGCCAGGCCTGGTCGCCCCAGACCAGGTGGTTGAGCGTGTTGTGGATGGAGCCGAAGAAGGCGCCGCGATCACGCTTGCGCTCTTCGTCCGTCAGTTGCTCGCAGGCGTCAAACAAGCGCTGGTTAAACCAGCGGTTGTAGCGGGCGAGCAGGCGGTAGTTGTCGACGAAAGAGGAGGTGTCCATGGCGCCGCATTATGGCGCGATCAGGCCGTCCCCGCCGTTTCAGGACGCCGCAAGCGCTGGCGCAGGGCCTGCATCGCCACAGCAGTGGCCAGCGCGACGGCCAGGGCGATCAGGAAGGCGGCCAGCCGGCCGGTAGCACCCAAGGCCCAATACAGCGCGATGAAGAAGGCCGCAAAGCCGTGCAGCCCCTGCAGAAAGCCGGCCATCAGCGATCGGGTCGCCGCGGCGCCGTAACGCGGCAAGGTGAAACAGGGCAGCACCGTGCCGGTGATGGGCACCGCCAACAGCAGGCCGCTGACGGCAGGCGGCAGCACGTCGGCGCCCGCGATGATGACGGCAGCCATCGCCACCGCGGCGGCGATGCGCAGCACCAATTCCAGCCTGGGCACCGCGACAGGCGCGGCGGGTCCTGCGTGGTGGGCCGCGAACCACAGGCCGGCAGCCGGCGCGGCCAGCGCCAGCAGGCTGACCGGCACCGGCGCAAGCCGCAGTTGCGTGAGCACCACCGATGCGCAGGCGTAAGCCAGCAACGCCAGCGACACACACACCGGCACGCCCCAGCGCCCGGCGCTGGCCGAGAAGCTCACGATGTGCACGATCGCCGCCGGCAGGCAGACCAGCGTGGCCAGGGCCACCGCCCTCACCTGCCCGGCATCATGGTCGAGCAGGAGGATGGCGATGATGGGCGCGGCGATCATGGGCATGCCGGCCACCGCGCCATCCACGCGATGGCCGAAACGCCGCGCGGCCAGCGTGGACAGCAGCACCGAGAACGCGACAAGCGCGAGTTTGAGGGCGAGCATTCAACCCCTGGGAATCTCTGGTGGCGCGAATCCTTCCAGGCCGCGAAAGCGCTGCAACCAGGATTGCAGCGAAGGAAACTCTGAGGGGTTGAATTCCACACCCTCGTTCAAGGCCACTTCCGGAAAGCAGGCAAGGTCGGCCAGCGTCGGCCCGTTACCCACCAACCATGCCCGGCCGCACAGGCGCTGCTCCAGCAGGCGCAGCGCGGCCAGCCCGGTGGTTCTGGCTGTATCCAGGTCCCCCGTGTAGCCGAAGCGGGAGATGGCGCGTGTGAGAAACAGGCCGGTACGGACCTCGTTCTGCGCCAGCTCCAGCCATTGCGCCACCTCGGCCGCGGCTGCGGCGTCGCCAGGGAGCCAGTGCCGCTGCGGGTCGTAGCGCAGGGCGATGTAGGTCAGTATCGCGGTGCTTCCCCAGAGCACGATGCCATCGTCGTCCAATGTCGGAATCTGGCCGCGCGGATTCAGCCGCAGGTACTCCGGCCCGACGTCGTTGCGGCCATCGGGCAGGCGCTTCACCGCGACAGCTTCATAGGGCACGCGCAGGAAAGCCAGCAGCAGCCGCACCTTATAGGAATAGAGCGAGGTGTCACGCTGGTACAGCTTGATGCGCATCGCTCCGGATGCGACGCTCACGCCAGCGGCCCCTTGCCGTACCCCCCGCCGCCCGGTGTATGGATCTCAAACACATCGCCCGGCTGCATGTCGGCCTGGCCGATATGGTCCAGCGCCTCGACCTGGCCCTGGGCGCGCACCACGAGGTTGCGCCCGACCTGGCCCGGCTCGCCGCCGGCCATGCCGAAGGCGCCGTGCTTGCGGCCGTTGGACAGAATGCTGGCCGTCATGGCCTCCAGGAAGCGCACGCGGCGCACGCCGCCGTTGCCGCCGCGCCAGCGGCCCGCGCCGCCGGAGTTCTCGCGGATCTCATAGCTCTCCAGCCGCACCGGAAAGCGGAACTCCAGCACCTCGGGGTCGGTCAGCCGCGAATTGGTCATATGCGTCTGGACCACGCTGGTGCCATCAAAACCCGACACCAGCTTGCCCGCCTCGTCGAGCTTGCCGCCCGCGCCCGAGCCGCCCGATATGGTTTCGTAGTACTGGTGGCGCGCGTTGCCGAAGGTGAAGTTGTTCATGGTGCACTGGCCGGCGGCCATCACGCCCAGCGCGCCGTACAGCGCGTTGGTGATGCAGGTGGAGGTCTCCACATTGCCCGCCACCACCGAGGCCGGCGGATTCGGGTTGAGCATGGAACCCGCGGGGATGATGACCTTGAGCGGCTTGAGGCAGCCCGCGTTCAGCGGGATGTCGTCGTCCACCAGCGTGCGGAACACATACAGCACCGCCGCCATGCACACCGCCGTCGGCGCGTTGAAATTATTGGTCTGCTGCGGCGAGGTGCCGGTGAAGTCGATCTCGGCGCTGCGGCCCTTGGCGTCGACGCGGATCGCCACCTTGATTTGCGCGCCGTTGTCCAGCGGCAGCGTGAACTCGCCGTCTTTGAGGCGCGTGATCACGCGGCGCACCGACTCCTCGGCGTTGTCCTGCACGTGGCGCATATAGGCCAGCACCACCTCCAGGCTGAAGCTGTCGACCATCTTGCGCAGCTCCTGCACGCCTTTTTCATTGGCGGCAATCTGCGCCTTGAGGTCGGCCATGTTCTGCTGCGGGTTGCGGCTCGGGTATTTGCCGCTTTTGAGCAGCGCGACCATCTCGGCTTCGCGCAGCACGCCGCGCTCGACCAGCTTGACGTTGTTGATCTGCACACCCTCCTCCTCGATCAGCGTCGAGAACGGCGGCATGGAGCCTGGCGTGGTGCCGCCTATGTCGGCATGGTGGCCGCGCGAGCCCACGTAAAACGTCGGCTGCGCGGCGCTGCCCAGGTAGACCGGCGTGATCACCGTGATGTCGGGCAGATGCGTGCCGCCGTGGTAGGGGTCGTTCAGCACATAGACGTCGCCCGGCTGCATTCTGCCGGCGTTCTCGCGTATCACCGTCTTGATGCTTTCGCCCATGGAGCCCAGGTGCACCGGCATGTGCGGCGCGTTGGCGATCAAATTGCCTTCGGTGTCGAACAGCGCGCAGCTGAAGTCCAGGCGTTCCTTGATGTTGACCGAGTAGGCGGTATTCTGCAGTTGCAGGCCCATCTGCTCGGCGATGTTCATGAAGAGGTTGTTGAACACCTCCAGCAGCACCGGGTCCACCGTGGTGCCGGCCGCGAAGGTCACGGCGCGCTCGGCGCGGCGATCCAGTACCAGGTGGTCCAGCGCCGTGAGCGCTGCTTCCCAGCCGGGTTCGACCACCGTGGTCGCGTTTTTCTCGGCAATGATGGCCGGGCCCGAGATGATGTCGCCCGGCCGCAAATCCTCGCGCACCACCAGGGCCGCGTCGTGCCACTGGCCGCCCGAATACATGCGCACGGTTTCACGGCGCGGCACTTCGCGCGGCTCGTGCGTGGCGTGGCGCGGCTCGGCCGGCGCGTCGCCGGCGACCACGGCCTCCACCGACACCGCCTCCACCACCAGGCCCTTGCCCTGCATCAAAAAGGCGAAACGCTGGCGGTAGGCGGCCTCAAAACCGGCCGCTATCTGGTCCAGCGTGCCGAAAGGAACAATCAGCGCGGAATCGCTGCCCTCATAACGCACATGCACGCGCCGGTGCGTGCTGATGCCTCCCATGCTGACCTGCTGGCGCTGCAGCTCGGCTTCGGCCTGGGAGGCGAGCTCTTCGAGCTTGCCGGCGATTTCGGGCAGCGCGGCCTCGGAGAGCTTGAGCTCCACCGCCTGTTCGCGGATCACGTTCTGGTCAGCCAGTCCCATGCCATAGGCGCTCAGCACGCCGGCCAGCGGGTGCACAAACACTTTTGTCATGCCCAGCGCATCGGCCACCAGGCAGGCATGCTGGCCGCCCGCGCCGCCAAAGCATTGCAGGGTGTAGCGCGTCACGTCGTAGCCGCGCGCCACCGAGATCTTCTTGATGGCGTTGGCCATCTGCTGCACCGCGATGTTGATAAAACCTTCGGCCACCACCTCGGCGCTGCGGCCGGTCTGGCCGGCCAGCTCGTTGAACTGGGCCTCGACAGCCTCGTAACTCAGCGGCTCGTCGGCATTCGGGCCGAAGACCTTGGGAAAGTAGCGCGGCTGGACCTTGCCGACCATCACATTGGCGTCCGTCACTGCCAGGCGCCCGCCGCGCCGGTAGCTGGCCGGGCCGGGGTTGGCGCCCGCGCTCTGCGGGCCCACGCGAAAGCGCTCGCCGTCGAACTTGAGGATGGAGCCGCCGCCGGCCGCCACCGTGTGTATGCTCATCATGGGCGCGCGCATGCGCACGCCGGCCACCTGGGTCTCGAACTCGCGCTCGAACTCCCCGGCGTAATGCGAAACGTCGGTGGAGGTGCCGCCCATGTCAAAGCCTATGACTTTGGCATGGCCGGCAATCGCCGCCGTGCGGGCCATGCCCACAATGCCGCCGGCCGGGCCGCTCAGGATGGCGTCCTTGCCCTGGAACACATGGGCGTCGGTCAGGCCGCCCGAGGACTGCATGAAGAACAGCCGCACGCCCGGCATCTCGCTGGCGACCTGCTCCACATAGCGGCGCAGTATGGGCGAGAGATAGGCGTCGACCACGGTGGTGTCGCCGCGGCTCACGAACTTCATCATCGGGCTGGTTTCATGCGAGGTGCTGATCTGCGTGAAACCCACCTCGGCCGCGATGCGCTTGGCCGCTTTTTCGTGCTCGGTGAAGCGGTAACCGTGCATGAACACGATGGCCAGGCTGCGCAAGCCCTTCTGGTAGTGGGCCAGCAGTTCTTTTTTCAGCAGCGCCTCGTCCAGCGCCTGCAGCACCTCGCCCTGCGCGCCCACGCGCTCCTGGGCCTCGACCACGGCGCTGTACAGCAGCTCGGGCAGCACGATGTGGCGGTCGAACAGGCGCGGACGGTTCTGGTAGGCAATGCGCAGCGCGTCGCGAAAACCGCGCGTGGTGACCAGCAGCGTGGGTTCGCCCTTGCGCTCCAGCAGCGCATTGGTGGCCACCGTCGTGCCCATCTTCACGCAGTCGACCACGTCGGCGCGTATCGGCTCGCCGGCCTTCAGGCCCAGCAGGTGGCGTATGCCGGCCACGGCCGCATCGCGGTACTGCTCGGGGTTTTCCGACAGCAGCTTGTGCGTGACCAGCGAGCCGTCGGGTTTTTTCGCCACGATGTCGGTGAAGGTGCCGCCGCGGTCTATCCAGAATTGCCAACGGTCGCCGCCCGGTTTGGATGTGGTGTCTTGCATGGTTTTTGATTTCAGAGTTAACGTGTTTTTGCTGATCTTCAGGATCTGTTTGCCGCCAGGCCCGGCCTGGAACCGCGGGCCGCTACCGTCCGGCTGGAACCGGCCGTCCGCTCCCTGCCAATGTACCCAAGTACTGGTGCCAGCTGCTGAATGTCCGGCGCACCTGGCAGGGCAACCGCCGCCGGGCACCAGGGATAGGGTAGGCCGGCCGCCCAATCCATGACCTTGTCCATCTGCGAAGCCGGCAATGTCTGCATGGTCTCTATGGTGATCGAAAGGCTTTCCGCCAGGTATGAAGGCGGCGAAAAGCACCAATCGTAGCGGCCGCACCCGACACGCACGGCACGGCTGTCCTTTTCGGTCATGGCGACCAGCCAATCGCAGACAAACACCTCGGCATCGCCTTCAGGCGGCGAGGACAGGCAAAAAGTGTAAACATTCTCGTAAGACTGGCCGAACCGGCGCACCAGCACCTCGGCGATGGCATCTCGCCCCTGGCATACCGGCGGAAATGAAATCGCCGCGGTATGAACAACCATCTCCAGCAGGGCATCGTCCGTGAATGCCTGCGCCAACAGATGGGGGCGGTTGCCGTCCTTGGCGTGAAGGTAGGCTGTGACGGCTGCGGAAGGTGTTTTCATACGATGTGGCGTCCTGTTTTCGCCCGCCTCATTGCGGCATGTAGTAAGGGACAAAAATATCGTTGGCCTCATTGCCCACGGAGCGTATCCACTCGCGCGAGAACTTCTCGCCCATGCGTTTGATCTCCTGGTCCAGCTCGGGCGAAATCCGCTCTATCTTCACGCCGTTGGCGCGCAGTTCCTCGGTGGCGCTGGCGGCCAGTGCCTGGCTGGCCTGCCAGCCGCGCACTTCCGCCTCGGCGGCCGCCTTGAGCACGGCGGCGCGCGCCTCGGGCTTGAGTGCATCAAAGGCCTTGCTGCTCACAAACACCGCGTTTTTCGGGAACCAGGCATTGATCTCGTAGTAGTACTTGATCGGGCCCCACACCTTGTTCTCCACGCCGGTCAGCGCCGACGTGATCATGTTGTCCATGCGGCCCTCGGCCAATGCCTTGCCCACATCGACCATGGCCACATCCACCGGTTTGGCGCCCAGCATTTCGGCGATGCGCAGGGTGGTCTGGTTGTAGGTGCGCATCTGGGTGCCGCGAAAGTCCGTAGGTCCCCGCACCGGCTTGTTCGAATGCAGGCCTTGCGGCGGCCAGGGCACGGCGTAGAGAAGCTTCAGGCCGCGCTCGGAAAAATGTTTTTCAAGGCCGGGCCGCTGCAGCTTCCACAAGCGTTGCGCGTCCTTGTACGAGGTGACGACAAAAGGAATGGAGTCCGCGCCAGCCAGCGGGATTTCCTTGACCATGCTGGTCATGATGGTCTCGCCGGCTTCGGCCTTTCCCTGCTGCACGGCCGCGCTGATGTCGGCCAGCTTGGCCAGCGTGTTGTTGGGGTACACCTGTATCAGCAGCTCCCCGCGCGTGGCCGTGTCCACATCGCGGCCGAACTGCAGGATGTTTTGTGTGTGGAAGGACTCCACCCGGTAGCCGGTGGCCAGCTTCCAGCTTGTCTGGGCGTGCGCTGCCCCCGCCGCGACCAGCGCGGCTATCAGAATTGCTTTCATGAGGAACTCCTTGGGAGTTGAGGATCAGCCCGGCGCAGGGTGCATGGAACTCACCCTTTCAGGTCGGTCACAAACATCTTGCCCGGCGCATGGGTGATGCACATCGACAAACGGCTTTTCTGGGCTACCCATTGCGGCGTGACGCCGCAACCCCAGAACACCGGGACTTCATCGTCCTTGATGTCGACCGCATCACCGTAGTCCGGGCGCGACAGGTCGGTAATGCCTATCGCTTCCGGATTGCCGATGTGAACGGGCGCACCGTGCGCCACGTCAAACCGGCCAGAAATCTCCACCACCTTCGCGACGTCGCGGCTCTTGATGGGCCGCATGGTGACCACCATTTCGCCGCTGAACACGCCGGCGGGCTGGCACTGGAGACTGGTACGGAACATCGAGACATTGCGGCCCTGCTCGACATGCCTCAGGGGAATGCCGGCCTGCGTGACCGCGGCCTCGAAGGAAAAGCTGCAGCCGATCAGGAAAGCCACATAGTCGTCCTTCCAGATCGAGCGGATCTCGCCGCGCTCCTCGACAAACTCGCCGTCGCGGTAAACACGGTAGCCCGGAATGTCGGTTGTGATGTCGGCCCCCGGCGCGCACAAAGGCTCGGTGGCGCCCGGCTTGAGCACCTCCACCAGCGGGCAAGGCTTGGGGTTGCGCTGGCAAAACAGCAGGAAGTCAAAGGCCTGCGCCTGCGGCACGATCATGAGGTTGGCCTGGATATGGCCGTTGGCGTGCCCTGCGGTGGGCAAGGCAAACTCGCCGCGGCGGCTGGCCATGCGAAGGTCTGCGGGGCGGTCAAAAATCTTGTTCATGGTGTTGGGAAAACGGATGGGTAAAAAATGGTGGCCTGGGTGTGCACTCAAAGGCCCAGGTAGGCTTTTTTGATCCGGTCGTCATTGAGCAGCTCGTGCCCCTTGCCCTGCATCACGATGCGGCCGGTCTGGATGACATAACCGTAGTGGGCGATATTCAGGGCTTTTTGCAGGTTCTGCTCGACCAGCAAGATCGACACCCCCGTGGCATTGACCTGCTGGATCACCTCCAGCACCTTGGTCACGAACTTGGGCGCGATGCCCCAGGAGGGCTCGTCCAGCATCAGCAGCTTGGGCCGGGCCATCAGCCCGCGGGCAATGGCCAGCATCTGCTGCTCACCGCCGCTCATGGTGCCAGCCAGCTGCGTGGCGCGCTCCTTGAGGATGGGAAACAGCTGCAGCATCTCTTCAATGCCCCGGGCCACCTCGTGCCTGTCCATGCGCGTGAAGGCGCCCAGCTCCAGGTTGCGCAGCACCGTGAGCCGGGGAAACAGGCGCCGGCCTTCCGGCACCAGCGACAGGCCCAGCGGGACGCGCTTGTGCGCCGGCATGCGGTGAACCGGCTCGCCGTTGAACGTGATGCTGCCGGCCGCGGCGGCATTGAGGCCGGCCACGGCGCGCAAGGTGGTGGACTTGCCGTTGCCGTTGCCGCCCACCAGCGCCACGATCTTTCCGGGTTCGACCTGCAGGCTGACGTCGGAGACGGCCAACACTTCGTCGTAGCAGACCTTGAGGTTCTTGATTTCGAGCATCTTCAGTCCCCCAGGTAGGCGGTGATCACGGCGGCATCGCTGGACACCTGCTGCGGCGTGCCTTCGGCGATCTTCACGCCGCGGTCCAGCACGACGATCTTGTCGGCGATAGGCATGATGCCTTCGAGCACATGCTCGACGATCAGGCAAGCGATGCCCTTGTCCCGTATCTTCAGGACCACGTCGACCGCTTCGCGCACTTCCGACGGGTTAAGGCCCGCCATCACTTCGTCCATCAGCAGGATGCGCGGCTGCGTGGCCAGCGCGCGCGCCACGGCCAGGCGCCGCTGCTCGCTGATGGTCATGCTGGCGGCGGGCCTGTCGGCAAAGCGTTCAAGCCCGGCAAACGCCAGCCAGTCCATGGCCGCCCTGCGCGCCTTCGCGACGTTGTGCTGCAGCAGCATGGCCGCCGTCATCACGTTCTCGCAGGCCGTCATGCTGGTGAAGGTGCGCGCGATCTGGAAAGTGCGGGCCACGCCGGCGCGGGCGCAGGCCTCGGGCGGCAGGCCGGCGATGTCGCGGCCGCCCAGCAGGATGCTGCCCGACGTAGGGGCGAAATAGCCCGCGACGCAATTGAACATGGTTGTCTTGCCGGCGCCGTTGGGGCCTATCAGGCCCACCACCTGCCCGGTGTCCACACCGAAGGAAACATCCTGGTTGGCGACCAGCCCGCCGAAGCGTTTGCTGACCTGTTTGACTTCCAGCAACTTCATACGGCCTCCTTGCCGGCGTTCTGCACGGCGGCGGCAGGGATCGCCATCTGCCGCGACGCCTGGCCGCGCGCCAGCCGGCGCTCCCGGAAGCTGCGCAGCCAGCCGAGCAGGCCCGTGGGGTAAAAGACCGCAATCACGATGATGAGGCTCGCGTAAATGATGACGTCGGTGCCGCGGCCCGTGCCGCCGAAGGCGATGCGGGTCAGCTCCTCAATGCTGGTCAGCACCACGGCGCCCACAACCGGCCCGAACAAAGTCCCCACGCCGCCGAGGATGGACACCAGCGCCATCTTGATGGACAGCGCCGTCGACAGCACCGAGTTCGGATCTATGTAAAGCTCTTTCTGCGCGTACAGGCTGCCGCCGACCGCGGTCAGGAAAGCGCTGACCGACAACGCGACCTGCTTGTAGCGCGCGATGTTGACGCCTATGCTGCGGGCCGCATCGGGTTCGTCTTTGATGGCCCTGAAGTAGTAGCCCAGGTAGCTGCGCTCTATCCACCAGTTCACGCCCAGCGTGATGAGCAGCAGGCCCAGCGCCAGCCAGTAGTAAGGCAGCTTGGTGGCGAAGTTCAGCCACAGCCAGCCCTGGCGGTCCATGGGCACATACAGGCCCACCGCCGCGCCGCCGTAGTCCCACTCGGTGAAGAAAATCTGCACCAGCTCGGCCACCGCGATGGTGGCCATCGCGAAGTAGTGGCCCTTGAGCCGGAAGCACGACCAGCCAAAGCCCAGGCTCAGCAAGGCCGCCAGCAGGCCGCCGGCCAGCACGCCTATCCAGGGATTGACGCCGAACTTGACCAGCAGCAGCGTCGAGGCATAGGCGCCCAGGCCGTAGAAAGCCGCGTGGCCCAAGGACACCTGGCCGGCGTAACCGCCCACGATGTTCCAGGCCACGCCCACCTGGGCCGCCATGAGGATCAGGATGGCCATGTTCAGGTGCGAGGCATCCGTGAAGGCGGGGACGGCCAGGGCAAACGCCAAGGCGGCGACGGCAAAAATGGTTTGTTTCATGGTACTCATGATGTTCAAGCCTTACCCATCAGGCCCTGGGGCCGGAACATCAACACACCGAGGAACAGCACCAACACGATGGCGGTCTTGTACTGCGGCCCGAGCAGCAGGCCGCCCATGACCTCGATCACCCCGACCAGGATGCCGGCCCAGAAGGCGCCCGAGACGCTGCCGAAGCCGCCCAGGTTGACCACCACAAAGGCCAGCAGGATGAAGCTTGCGCCTACGTCCGGAAAGATCGGGAAAAAGGTCGACAGCAGCACCCCGGCCGCGCCGGCGCAGGCCGCGCCTATGCCCCAGGCCAGCGAGAACATCTTGTGCGAATCGATGCCCATGAGGCGCGCGGCTTCCTTGTCGGAGGCGGTGGCTTCCAGGGCCGCGCCCAGCCGGGTCTTGTTCAGGAAGAAATAAATCAGGCCGGTCACCACAATGGCTCCCACACCGGCCACCAGCTGCGGCTTGCCCAGCTGTATGCCCAGCAGCTTGACGGTGCCGCTGACGGCGGAGTTCTCGATGGAGCGGAAGTCCGGCTTCCAGAGAAACTGGGCCACGCCGCGCAGCAAGATCATGATGCCGAAGGTCGTGAAGATCTGCGACAGCATGGGCGCGTTGATGATGCGCACGATCACCAGCTTGTACAGCAGCACACCGAAGCCGAACAGCATGAGGACCGTCAGCGGCAGGGTGATCATGGGGTCCAGCGCATACAGGGCGAACAGCCAGAAGGCCGAGTACATGCCGAGCATGAGGAACTCGCCGTGCGCGAAATTCACGATGTCCATGACGCCGAAAATCATGGTCAGGCCGATAGCCACCAGCGCGTAAATCAGCCCGATCAGCACGCCGGAGGCCAGCGTCTGAAGCAATATTTCCGTGGTCATGGTTGTCTCTTAGGCAGGTGAGTCAAGGCCGGCGGCTTATTTGCGCTGGTCCCACTTGGGCATGGGCCAGGTCACTTCACGCGAGGCCATGTCGAAAGGCCAGACCGTGTTGTACTTGCCGCCCACGATCTGCACCAGGATGCCCTGGCCCAGGGTGTTCTGGCCGGTGGCGTCGAACTTCACGCCCTTCCACGGCATGATGAGCTTGCTGCCGGGCATGTCGGTCGCCGCCAGCGCCTTGCGGATGGCCTCGGGCTCGGTGGAGCCCGCGCGGTTGATGGCGTCGGCCATCACCATCAGGCCGGTGAAGGTGCGCGAGGAATTGCCGGTGAAATTGATCTTGTAGCGGCTGTTGAACAGGTCGTTGACCTGCTTGATCAGCGGGTTGCGGTTGGCCAGGTCCAGCGCCCAGACTTCACGCGTGATGATGTAGTCGGCATCCTTGCCCAGGGTCTTGATGAAGTCGGTGTCGGTAAAACCCGCGTTGTTCGCCAGGATCATGTCCGGCGAGAAACCCAGTTCCTTGTAAGTCTTGATCGACAGGATGGCATCGGCCGTATAGGACGACTGCAGCACCAGGTTGGGATTGGCGGCCTTGAGCGTCTGCACTTCGGAGGTCAGCTGCGTGGTCTTGGCCGGGTACATCACCTGCTTGGCCAGGTTCTGCTTGAACTCGGGCGCGAGTTTGGTCTGCAGCTTGGTGGTTTCCGTGCCCCACAGGCCGTTTTCATTGAGGCTGGCCACCACACCCGCCTTGATGCCTTTTTTGGCTTCGAGCTCCTTGAGGAAATCAAAGGCGTTGTGCACAAACAGGTCGTCGTGCGGGGTGGTGCGGAAGAACCATTTGAAGTTGCGCTGCGTGAGCGAAGCCGAGGACGACTCCGGGTTCAGGAAGGGGATGCCGGCGCGCTCGGCGATCTGGCTGGCCGTGGCGGTGACGGCGCTGTTATAGGCGCCGACCAGTGCCACCACTTTTTCCTGCGTGATCAGGCGTTCGGCTTCGGTCGCGCCGGTTTGCGGATTCGCCTGGTGGTCGGCGAACACCAGCTTGATTTTTGCGCCCTTGAGATTGGGCAGGCCCTTGCCGGCCGACAGCGGCAGCTCGGACACGCCCGGTGCGCCGTTGTTGATGATGTCGGCGGCAAGCTCCAGCGCGCTGCGCAGCTCGGCGCCCACCGAGGCGGCGGGGCCGGTCAGCGGATAGAGCACGCCTATCCGGACCTCCTGCTGCGCATGCGCGCACAGGCTCAAACCAGCGCCGGCCAGTACCGCGGCCACTCGGGCCCACCATGACTTCTTCATTTCGCACTCCTCGTAAAAACATGACAGTTGGATGACATGGGGCGAAGTGTGCGATTAGCAAATGACGAAATCAAACAAGAAATATTTTGCTTTCATCATCGATTTTTTCGATGATTGGGATTTACCCTGATGCACCTTTTTTGGCGGTTTTCAGTGCTTTGGCGGCCGGGTTGCGGGCCGTTTTGGTGCCGTCCCCGCCTTCCCCGGCGAATTCCACGGCCGACCGGACCACCGTTTCCACGATGGACGAAGTCGGGTCGGTGCGATAGCTGGCATGGATGGGCAAGGCCTTGAGTTTCTTGTCGCAGGTCAGCAATTTGAGGCTGGCAAAGCCGGTGAGCCGCTGCACCGCCGCGCGCGGCAGCAAGGCCACGCCGAAGCCGCCCTGCACCAGCTGGACCATGGCCGAGATCGATGAAATCGCGTGCACCTTTTTGGGCTCCATGCGGTTCTGCTTGAAGAGGTCCAGCAGGGTGACATGCGGCTGCGAGCCCTTCTGGAAGGTCAGCAATTCCATCTCGGCCAGCTCATCGAGCCGGTAATTTCTTTTTTTATGCAGTGCCGGATTGCCCACAAATGCCATGTCCATGGGCGGAAAGGCCTGGTTGCGCACACCGTCGGCCGAGGCCGGCAACGCCGCGAATACCAGGTCCAGCGTGCCGCGCTGCACCTGGTCCATCAGGATGGGCGTGGTTTCCACCGTGAGTTCCAGCTCCAGGCCCGGATGGTCCACCCGCAGTTTTTCGAGCCAGGGAATCAGCCAGGAGTGCAGCACCGACTCGATCGCGCCTATGCGCATGGAAACCGCCATGGGCGCGCCCGAGCCCATCTCCTGCTTGACCTCGCGCTGCAGCTCCAGCAGCTTTTGCGCGTAGACAAAAAAGCGAGCGCCGGCCACCGTGAGCTTGAACTGCTTGTCGCGCCTATCCAGCAGCAGGATGCCGAGCTCCTCTTCCAGCGTGGCGATGCGGCTGGACATGGCCGACTGCGTGAGGTAGAGCTTGTCGGCGGCGCGCGAGATGCTTTTGAGCGAGGCCACCCAATAAAAGGCTTCAACAAAACGCAGGTTCATGGCGGGGCCCCAAGGTCGCGTAAACAGGTGGACGCAGTATTTCGGGGTATGCCCGATGAACTGGCGCGGGATTTGCGTCTATCCTATTACTACTTATCAATTCCTTGTCCTGGAGCCTCTCATGAATTTCAAGATCACCGTGGCGGCCGCCGCCCTCGCGCTGGGCGCCAATGCCTTTGCCCAGACCAAGTGGGACCTTCCCGCCGCCTACCCGGCCGGCAACTTCCACACGGAAAACCTGACGCAATTCGCGGCCGACGTCGACAAGGCCAGCGGCGGCAAGCTCAAGATCACGGTGCATGCCAATGCCTCGCTGTTCAAGGCCAACGAGATCAAGCGCGCGGTGCAAGGCGGCCAGGCCCAGATCGGCGAAGTGCTGCTGGTCAACTTCGAAAACGAAAACCCGATTTACGGCGCCGACGGCATTCCCTTCCTGGCGACCTCCTACACCGACTCCAAAAAACTCTACGAGGCACAAAAACCCGTGCTCGACAAGCTGCTGGGCACACAGGGCATGAAACTGCTCTACACCGTGGCCTGGCCGCCGCAAGGCATTTATAGCAAGAAGGAACTGGCCTCGGTGGCCGACCTGCGCGGCATCAAATGGCGCGCCTACAGCCCCGCCACCGCCAAGATCGCCGAGCTGATCGGCGCGCAGCCCGTCACCATCCAGGCGGCCGAGCTCTCGCAGGCCCTGGCCACGGGCGTGGTGGAAAGTTACATGAGCTCGGGCTCCACCGGCTACGACTCCAAGACCTATGAAAGCCTCAAGTACTGGTACGACACCCAGGCCTGGCTGCCCAAGAACGCCATCATCGTGAACAAAAAGGCCTTTGACGCGCTGGACCCGGCCACGCAAACTGCGTTGACCAAAGCCGCCGCCGACGCAGAAGCGCGCGGCTGGAAGCTCAGCGAGGAAAAGAACGAGTGGTACAAAAAAGCCCTGGCCGAAAAAGGCATGAAGATCGTCACGCCGCCGGCCAAGCTGGTGTCCGACATGAAACAGGTCGGCACCATCATGCAGGCCGACTGGGTGAAAAAAGCCGGCCCTGACGGCGAAGCCATCATCGCCAACTTCAACAAGCTCAAGGCCGCGAAGAAGTAAGGCAGCCCGTGCGCAAATTCCTGGACAAACTCTATCTGGCGGGCGGCGCCCTTGGCGCCGTTTTTGTTGCGCTGATCGCGGTGCTCATGATCGGGCAAAGCATACTGCGCGAATTCCGCGTCAACACCGGCGCCGTCAACGACGTGGTGGCCTGGTTTTGCGCGGCCGCCGCTTTTTTTGCCATGGCCCACGCCTTCAAGCACGGCGACTTTGTGCGGGTGACGCTGCTGCTGGAAAAAGTCAATGCCCCCACCCGCCGCGTGCTGGAGCTGGCCTCGCTGTTCATCGGCAGCGTGGCGGTGGCCTACCTGGCCTGGTCGGCCTGCCTGTTCACCTACGAAAGCTGGGAATTCAACGACATCTCGCAAGGCCTGCTACCCATGCCCATGTGGATTCCGCAATTGAGCTTTGCGCTGGGCTCCATCCTGCTGCTGGTCGCCGTGGTCGATGAGTTCATCATCGTGGTGCGCGGCGGTGTTCCGACCTTTGTGCGCGAAGTCCAGGAGCGCCACGCACGCGGCGATTTCTCGTCCGAAGTTTGACATTCGGCCCGCGCGAATCACTCCCGTTTTATTTTCCAGACTACAAAGACAACAACATGGATATCTTGATGGTGGGCGGCATTTTGCTGCTGCTCATGATGCTGCTGCTCTCGGGCGGCGTGTGGATCGCGATGACGCTGGCCATTTGCGGCTGGGTCGGGCAGGCTTTTTTCACGAGCACGCAGCCGGGCAAAAACCTGTTCAGCGCTTTCTGGGAAAGCAATGCCAGCTGGGAGCTCGCGGCCCTGCCCCTGTTTATCTGGATGGGCGAGATCCTGTTTCGCACCAAACTCAGCGAGGAGATGTTCGAGGGCCTGCGCCCCTGGCTGAACCGCGTGCCGGGCCGGCTCATGCACACCACCATCCTCGGTTGCGGCATTTTCGGCTCTGTCTCGGGTTCCTCTGCCGCCACCTGCGCGACGATTTCCAAGGTGGCGCTGCCCGAGCTGCTCAAGCGCGGCTACAACGAAAAAATCGCGTTGGGCTCGCTGGCCACCGCCGGCACGCTGGGCATTCTGATTCCGCCGTCCATCACCATGGTGGTGTATGCCGTGGCGGCCGACGCATCCATCATCCGCATCTTCCTGGCGGGGTTCTTCCCGGGTTTTTTGCTGATGGCGCTGTTCTCCGGCTACATCATCTGGTGGAGCCTGCGCCACCCCGACAAAGTGCCGGCGGCCGACCCGCCGTCCACCTTCATGCAGAAGATCAAGCAGTCGGGCAACCTGCTGCCCTGTGCCGCGCTGATCGTGTTCATCTGCTGGGTGCTGATCAGCGGCTACGCCACGGCCACCGAATGCGCGGCCTACGGCGTGGCGGGCTCACTGGGCCTGGCGGTGTGGAGCCGCTCGCTGACCTGGCAGAACTTCAAGGACGGGCTGATGGGCACGACGCGCACCAGCTGCATGATCATGTTCATCCTGGCCGGCGCCGCCTTCCTGACCAAGACCATGGCCTTCACCGGCATCCCGCGCGAGCTGGCCGAGTGGGTCAACAGCATGAACCTCTCGCCTTTCGCGCTGATAGGCGTGCTGACCATCGTCTACCTGATCCTGGGCACGGCGCTGGACGGCATCTCCATGATCGTGCTGACCAGTGCCGTGGTGCTGCCCATGATCCAGAAGGCCGGCTTTGACCTGATCTGGTTCGGCATCTTCATCATCCTGCTGGTCGAGATCGCCGAGGTCACGCCGCCCGTGGGCTTTAACCTCTTTGTGCTGCAGAACATGACCGGCAAGGACAGCAACACGATTGCCCGCGCCGCGATTCCCTTCTTCGGCTGCCTGGTGGTGTGCATTGTGCTGATCACGGTGTTCCCGCAGATCGTGACCATACTGCCCGACCTGGTCATGGGCAAAGAAAAGTAGGCCGCCTCAGAGCCCCTGCGTAGCGCTCAGCGCCAGGGGCGCAGCAGCCTTTCATCATCGGTCAGCGCCCAGGTCTTCAGGCCTGTGGCTGCTTCAACAGCCTGCCGGTAGGGCGGCAGGTTGGTGCATTCAAGGACCACCGCTTGCAGCGAAGGATCGCGCCGCTTGAGCGCCAGCGCCGCTTCCACCACCTCTCGGCCGGCCTTGTCCATGTCCAGGGTGTCGCGGTTGCCCAGGATGGCCGTCGCGAACTCCCCGGCAGAGTCCACGCCCTGCACCACCACGTCGGCCAGCCGGCCTGCCGGCACGCCCGCCGCCTGCAAATGCTCGGGGCCCAGCGCGGCCGCGCTGATGGTCAGCACGCCGACCCTGGCCTGGCGCGCCAGCAGCCCCGGCAATTGCAACAGGCTGGAAGTCACCACAGGCACGCGCGCGGCGGCCTGCAGCTCGTCCTGCAGCAGCACCAGGAAGCCGCAGCTCGTGGTGACGGCGCGCGCGCCCTCGGCTTCCAGCGCCTGCACGGCCCGCACAAAGGCCGGTGCCACGCCCGCGGCACGCAAGCCGGCCGCCGTCTGCACGATGGTGCCGGGCCAGGCGCCGCGCACCACATGCCGGCGCACCGGCACGCCAAACGCATCGGGATGGCCCACGTCGCCGGGCGGGCGCGGAAAGCGGGTGTCCAGCATCACAACGCCCAGGAAGCCGGGCGCTTCGCCGAAAGCGGGCGCAGCGGTTAAAGTCATGGCTGCATTGTCCCGCCAAACCCACTTCCTTCACTTGCCGCATACGCCATGCTGACCGTGCTTGCCATCTCCCTGGGCGCCTCGCTGGGCGCGCTGGCCCGCTGGGGCCTGAGCCTGTGGCTTACGCCGGGCGGCATCATCCCCTGGGGAACGCTGGCCGCCAACCTGATAGGCGGCTACCTGATAGGCATCTGCATCGCGGTGTTCCAGGCCATGCCCCAGCTGGACCCGGTCTGGCGCCTGGCGTTGGTGACCGGCTTCCTGGGCGGGCTGACCACTTTTTCCTCGTTTTCGGCCGAGGTGGTGATCTTCCTGATGGACGCGCGCTACGGCCTGGCGGCGCTCACGGCCACGGTGCATGTGCTGGGTTCGCTGCTGATGACGGTGGCGGGGCTGAAGTCCGCCATGCTGCTGATCGCCGCCAACGCGCGCTGATACCGTCCCGGGACGCTCAGGCATAAACGTCCCCTGCGCAAACCGGCGAAATTCGCCACAATGGGCCATGGCATCCATGACTCCTTTTCATCCCGCCCAGGCCGCGGGCGGCCAGGACAGGCTGGCACGCATAGGGCGCGCGCGCCAGGCCGTCCTGTACGGCGAAGCCCGGCCCGCCGACGCTGCGCCGGCCCTGGAAGGCTGGATAGAGCGTTCCTGGCGGCGTTGCCTGGCCAGCGGCCAACACCCCGAGCAAGCCCCCTCCTTCGACACCGTGACGGCCGCCGAGATGCGGCGCCACCAGGAAGCCAACCAGCAACTGGTGCAGGCCGCCAAACCCACGCTGGAGCGGCTGGGCCGTGCGATCGCCGATACCCGCTACTTCGCCATCCTGACCAACCAGGCCGGCGTGGTGGTCGACGTCAACGGCCGCATAGACCGTAGCGACAGCCGTGCCGACATGATCACGCGCATAGGCACCGACCTTTCGGAAGCCCGGGTCGGCACCACCGCCATAGGCGCGGCACTGGGCGAGCTGCAGCCGGTCTGGCTGCACCGGGGCGAGCATTTTTTCGACGCGACCTCGGTCTACAGCTGCGCCGGCGCGCCGCTGTTCGGCCCCGACGGGCACTGTGCCGGCATGCTGGACCTGACAGGCATAGAAGCGGCCGAGCGGCCCGAGCTCAAGCACCTGGTCACCCAATGCGCGCGCAGCATTGAAAACGCGCTCACGCTGGGCCGGCCCCATGCCTTGCTGGTCCGGCTCAACTGGCCGGGCCGGGTGCTGGGCGACGACAGCGACGGCCTGCTCTGCGTGGACGCCGACGGCTGCGTCACCGGCGCCAACCCGGCGGCCCGGCAAATGCTCTCGCGCCTGGACACCGCGGCCGGCGGCATGCCGCACTGCAGCGAGCTGTTCGCCATGCCTTTTGAAATGCTGTTTGACGCGGCGCAGCGCCGCGGCAACGCCCAGGGCGGCGTGCTGGAGGCACCGCTGTGGTCGGGCCTGCGCCTGCACGCGATGCCGCTGCCGGCCGGCCGCGATGCCCCGCCCGCCGCGCTGCAGCTACCGCCTTCGGCCGACGCGGGCCGGCCGCTCAAGGAACTTGAGACCGCGCTGATCCGCAAGGCCGTCAGCGACGCACGCGGCAATGTGCTGCAGGCCGCCAGGGCGCTGGGCGTGAGCCGCGCCACTGTGTACCGGCGACTGGGCCCGGGCAAGCGCGACTGAACCCGGCTACCCTACCCTAGTGCTTATGCTCCGCCGCGGTGCCGGCCGCACCGGGCGCCGCCGTGGCCACCGGCAGTTTCAGCTCCAGCTTGCTTTCCATGCCCTTGGCGTCCTTGAACAGCAGGGTCAGGGGAATCGTGCTGTCCTTGGCCAGCGGCGCCTTGAGGTCCATCAGCATCACGTGGTAACCGCCGGGCTTGAACTCCACTTTTTTGCCGGCGGGCAGCTCCAGCGAGGGCAGCGCGCGCATTTTCATGACGTCGCCTTCCATCTTCATTTCGTGCACTTCGGCCACGCCCGCCACCGGTGAGGACACGCCCACCAGCCGGGTCGCCTCACTGGCCGTGAGGCTCATAAAAGCCCCCGAGCCTCTTTGCCCCTGCACGGTGGCGCGCGCCCAGGCGCCATCAACTTTCACGGCGGCGGTCTGCGCCAGGGCGGCCGCGCTGCCCAGCGCGAGCGACAACAGCAGCGCGGCTTGCGAAAGCCTGGAGGATGTCGGGAATTTTCCGGATGTCATGCAAATGCTCCTTGAAACAATGGGTTGACTTTAAAACGAGGCGCAACCGGCGCCGTTCAGTGGTTGTGCTCACCGCCGCCGCCCGCGGGCATCAGCTCCAGCGCGGCGGCGGGGTTTTTCAGGTCGGAGAGTGACTGGCCCGGCTTGGGCACTTCATTCCAGTCCACCTTGCCGTCCTCGCACACCTGCATGACGGGCCAGTACAGCATGCCGGCCTTGGCCGGCAGCTTGGCCTGCAGCACGAATTCGTCATACCAGTCGTTCTGCAAATAGTCGGCCGGGGTTTTGGCCGTCCAGCTGATGCGGGACACGTCTTCAGTGACGGCTTTGCCGTGGTCCTGCCGCGGCTGGGCCAGTTTCTCGCGCGTGACTTCCAGCGCCCAGCCGGCCTTGGGCATGGGTTTGGCGCCCTGCACGCCCGCGGGAATCGTGACCACGATCTGCTTGACGGGCGAGTTGCCGCAGCCGTGGCCGACCTTGAAAGTCCCCTTGTAATAGCTGCCCGCATTGGCCACCTGGTATTCCAGCGTGACGTGGGCGGCGGCGGGCAGAGAGGCGGCCAAAAGCAGCATGCTGGCGGCGGTGGTTTTAAGGGCGATATGTTTCATGGTTCATCCTTGGTCTTGGTAATGGGGTGGCTTGCTCAAAAAGATAGCGCGGATCACAGGCTGAAGTTCAGTTCGGCCATCAAGGTGCGCTGCGGATAGGGGTGGAAATTCCAGTATTGGTAGTTGTTGAGGTTGTCGATGCCGACCGCCGCGCTCCACTGTTTGTTCACCTGGTAGCGCAGGCGTACGTCGGTGGTGAAGTACTTGCTGGTGCCCTGGTAGGCAAAGCCGTTCACGTCGGCGTTGTCCAAACTCGAATACTGCCTGCCGCTGTAGCGGGCGGCAAAGCTGCCCGACAGCTGCGGCGTAAAGCGGTAGCTGGCCACGGCCGTGGCGCGCCATACCGGCACACGCGGCTGGTACTTGCCCAGCGTGTCGCCCGCCACCGCGACAAAGCCGCTGTTCTCCTTGATGCGTGAATCAGCGTAGGTGATGCTGCCGCTCAGGTCCAGCCCTTTTTTGAGCACGTCGCTACCGCTGAAGGCCAATTCCACGCCCTGGGTCTTGATGCGCCCGACGTTCTGCACGCGGCTGATGTTGGCATTGGCAACGGGGTCGAACGTGGTTTGCGAATACAGCGCGTCGCGGGTGTTTTCGGTAAAAAAAGTCAGGCGCAGCAAGGCATTGCCCAGGTCTTTTTCGGCCGTGAGCTCGGTGGTCCAGGACTTCTCGGGCTTGAGCTTGGGGTCGTTGATGTACTGGGAATTGACCGTCGCCGTCGCGCCATACAGCTCCCCGACCGTTGGAAAGCGCACCGCGCGGCCCACCGAGGCCTTGAGCACCGTATCCGCCGACCATTGGTAGGACAGCGCGCCCTTGGGCGATACCGCGTTGTCGCTGCGCGAGGCATAACCCGTGTTGGCCGGGTTGCCAGGCCCGAAGCTGGTGAAACCGCTGGAGGCCGTCCAGTTTTCCAGGCGCGCGCCCAGCACGGTTTTCCACTGGGGCGCAAAGGCCCAGGCGTCTTGCGCATACAGGCTGCGCAAACGGGTCTTGCCGCCCACGTCGCTGACCACGGCGCCCGGCCCGCTGGTGAGCCAGTTGGCCGCCGCGGACTTGAGGATGCGCAGCTGGTAGCTGTCCTGCTGGAAGCCGAAATCCACGATGTGCGCGCCCTGGATGCCTTCGGGCCGCCAGATGCCCTTGAAGGCCAGCGTGTTCCAGCCGGTGCCGTCCTGGTCCTGCAGCGTGCCGGCGCCGCCGTTCAGCGCGCCCGGCTGCGCGCCGGTGGCCGCGCGAACCTGGTCCTTCTGGTAGTCGTACAGGCTGGCCGCAAGCTCCCAGTCCCAGGTGCCCTGCGTGTTGGACTTGACCGACAGGCCGTGCATCACATGCGTCAAGGCTTCATTGCCCACACCGAAATCGCTGGCCGCCAGCGTGTAGCCGCGGCCATTGATGCTGACGTTGCCGCTGTACACGGGCGTGCCCGCCGCATCACGCAAATAGCTCTGCGAGCGGTTTTCGGCCGTGTTCTTCCAGTAGCCCAGCGTGTAGCTGGCGCGCACCGTGGACGAAAAATCGTAGGCGAGCTTGAACTTGAGGTGGTCCTGCCGCGTCTCGTACTGCGTGGCGCCGCCCAGCAGCAGCCAGGGGACGTTGCGCGTGTTCAGGCCCGCCACCGCGCCGCTGACCACGGTGGCGCCGGCCGCGGGGGCCGTGGTGCTCAGCGTGCGCGTGGCGAAGGTCAGGGGCTGGCCCGCGCTTTCGGTGCGGTTGGCATTGATGAACCAGGACCAGTCGCCGTTGCGGTTGCCCAGCGAGGCGCTGGCCTGGCCGCCGCTGAAACTGCTGTCGCTGCCGTAGAGCTTGAAGTTTTGCGTGAAGCCGCCGAGCTTGGCATGCGCCTCGAATTGCGTGGGCATGCGCGTGACGTAATCCACCACCGCGCCCACCGAATTGCCCGGGTAAGCGACGGAGAACGGGCCGTAGAGCACGTCGACCCGCTCGATTTCCTCAGGCGTCACCAGGCCCCAGCGCGGCGCGTAATTGGTGCCGTTGGCAATCCCATTGCCCAGGTAGTTGGACAGCAAAATGCCGTCGGCATACACCGCCGAGCGCGCGCTGTTGCCGGTGCCCGAGGCACGGCTCGAAAGAATGGCGTGGTTGTAGTCGCCGATATAGCGCTTGCGCACCAGCAGGCTGGGAAAGTACTTGAGCGCATCCTCGCTGTCGGTGGCGTTGATGGTCTGCGCGATTTGCTCGCGCGTGATGCCTTCAATCGTCGTCGGAATCTGCGTGGGCAAAGAGGTCGGCTGGCCGCTGTTGACCGTGACCACGCCCAATGATTTGGCCGGTGCGTCGGCCGCGGGCGCCTGCGCGAACGCCGCCAGGGGAATGGCTGCCAGGGGGAAAGCCAGCGCCGTGGCGCCGCGCCAGGCGGGCACGCACGGTGTGCGGGAAAGTCTCATGAAAACTCACACGTTGAAATGAACGGACGCGCAGGCCGCCAGGCCCGCGCGCGGGAATGCCTCAGGCGAGGCGGTTCAGATCAGAGTACGGGAGGCCCGCGGCTGAAGGGCAGGCCGGGGACGGCGGTGCCGGCATTTGCCGGGACATTCGCCACGGCAACAGCGGTACCGGTGAAACATGGAGAAGCGGCGACTGGCAAGGGCGGCAGCACCAGGCCCGGCGAGGCGCACAAGTCGCAGCGCAGGCCGGTGGACCCCGCATCGCCGCCGACGGCATCACCGCCGGCGTTGGAAGAAACCGTGTTGACACTGCAGATGCCGCCCAGCTTGCCGGTTTTGACATCCTGGGCCAGCATGGACACCGGCGCCCACAGCGCCGACAGCACGGCCAGGAAAGCCAGCCAGGCGGCTAGGCGTTCCCAGACGGGCAGAGTCAAGCGGGAGGCGGGATGGTGAGGCACGGGGTGATTATAAGTACACCACCCGTTCACCCATCCATCTTCAGGGCGCGCCGAAACCAAAACGGCGGAACACCTCCTGCGCTTCGGGCGTCAGCAGGTAGGCGGCGAATTGCGCGGCGGCAGCATCTCCGCTTCGCGCGGTCAAGCCGTAAGCGGCGCTGACCTGCAAAGCCGCCGGCATCTGCACCACATTCATGCGCGGCACTTCCTTGCGAACCGCCACGGCGTTGGTGCAATAAGTCAGGAACAGGTCGGCGCGGCCCTCGGTGATCAGCCATTCGTAGGTGCTGCGGCCGGCCGGCGGCTGGGGTGCTTGGGGCGAACCGGTGAGCTTGAGTGCCTTGGCGTCCAGTGCCGCATAGGCGCCGGGTTTCAGCGCCTCGGCCTTTCGGAACACTTCCCAGGCATAGTCGCCCGAGGGGTCCGCCTTGGGCGTGGAAGTACCCAGCTTGACGGCCGGGTCCAGCATCAGGTCGAGCAGCTTTGCGGGCTCGGCATTGAGCTGCGGCACCGCCAGCGCGCACAGCTGGTTGCGCACAAACAGCGTGGGTGGCGCCCATGCGCTTGCCGCCAGGGCATGCAGGCGCTGGGGATGTTGCGTGTCGGCCGAGGCAAACACTTGCGCCGGCTCACCCTTTTCAATGCGTTCGCGCAGCAGGCCGGATGCGCCAAAGGTCAGCTGGGTTTTAAGGCCTGAGCGGGACTCATAAACACGGGCAACTTCGGTGAGGGCTTCGCGCAGGCTGCCCGCGGCGTAAACGCGCAGCGGCGCAGTGGCTTCAGCAGCAGATGCTGCGGGCGATTGGGCATGCGCCATCGTCAGGCCTCCTGAAAAGACAACAGCCGCAGCGGCCCATACCAGCAGGCGCCGTGGGACTGGCTTTGCCAGACCACAAGCGCCGCCCCCTCGAGGGGGGAACAAGCTACACGCAGTGAGCTTGGACAGGGGGAAACTCATTTTGCGTTCGGGAAAAACAGCTGCTCGCCACCTATCTTGTAGCTGGCAACCGCCGCCTGCCCCGCAGGCGAAACCACCCAGTCGACAAACTTCTGCGCTTCGGCCGCCTTGACCTGCGGGTGTTTGGCGGGATTGACCACCATCACGCCGTACTGGTTGAACAGCCGCGTGTCGCCTTCGACCAGCACGGCCAGGTCCCCGCGGTTCTTGAAGGACAGCCAGGTGCCGCGGTCGGCCAGCACATAGCCGCCGCTGCTGGCCGCGATGTTGAGCGCCGGGCCCATGCCGCAGCCGCAGGCCTTGTAGTTGGCAAAGGCCGGCTTGTCGGCCGGCGTGTCTATGCCGGCGCTTTTCCAGTAGCGCAGTTCGGCGGCGTGGGTGCCGCTTTTGTCGCCGCGCGAGACAAAGTTGGCGTTCGCGGCGCTGAGTTTTTTGAGCGCTTCAACGATGTCCTTGCCTTTGGCCTTGGCCGGGTCGGCCGCGGGGCCTACCAGCACAAAGTCGTTGTACATGACCGGAAAACGTTTCACGGCAAAGCCTTCGGCGACGACCTTCTCTTCGGCGACCTGGTCGTGCACAAACAGCAGGTCGGCGTCGCCGCGCCGGCCCATGTCTATGGCCTGGCCCGTGCCGACGGCCACCACCTTGACGTCCATGCCCGTGGCTTTCTTGAATTCGGGCAGCAGGTGCGAAAACAGGCCCGACTGCTCAGTCGAGGTGGTGGAGGCCATCACGATGGTGCTGGTTTGCGCCATGGCCAGCGCGGCCGACAAGGTCAGCGGGGCGACCAGCAGCGCCCTGAGAGTTTTCAGGTGGATCATGCGAGTTCTCCTTTTAAAAATGCTTCCGCCGCGGCGGGAACCGGCCCGCCAAAAAAGGCCGCCGTGGGCAGGTCGGCGACCAGCCGGCCCTGCTCCAGGTAAATCACACGCTGCGCCAGTCGCTTGACCTGGCCCAGGTTGTGGCTGCTGAAGATCAGCGTCATGCCGGCGTCGGCGAACTCGGCCATCAGGCGCTCGACCTCGCGCTTGGCAGAGGGGTCAAGGCTGGCCGTGGGCTCGTCGAGCAGCAGGACCTGCGGCTTGAGCGCCCAGGCCCGCGCCAGCGCCACGCGCTGCTGCTGGCCGCCGGACAGGGCCTTGGCGTTGCGCGTGGCCAGATGCGCCAGGCCCACGCGCTCCAGCGCCGCCAGTGCCTGCAGCGTGGCTTCGCGCCAGGGAACACCGGCCAGCCACAGGCCCAGTGCCACGTTGCGCAGCACACTGGCGCGCAGCATGTAAGGCCGCTGGAACAGCATGGCCTGGCAGGCCCGCGTGTCATGCTGCAGGCTGCCGGCCGCGGGCTTGACCAGGCCGTTCAAGGTTCGCAGCAAGGTGCTTTTGCCGCTGCCGTTGGAGCCCACCAGCGCCAGCCTTTCGCCGGCCTGGATGCGCAGCGTGCAGCCGCTGAGCGCCTGGACGCGGCCGTAGCGCACATCCACGGCCTGCAGCTGGAAGAGCTCGGTCATGGCGCTCCTCCCTGGGCAGCGATGCCGGCGGCCGGGTCGGGCAGGCGGTCGTCGAGTTGTTCGCGCCAGCGCCGCAGGCCCGCGATCAGGATGTTGAGCAGCAGCACCACACCCAGCAGCACCATGCCCAGGGCCAGGGCCAGCGGCAAATCGCCCTTGCTGGTTTCCAGCGCGATCGCCGTGGTCATCACGCGCGTGAAGCCGTCGATGTTGCCGCCCACCACCATGACCGCACCGACTTCCGAGACGGCCCGGCCGAAGGCGGCAATCAGCACCGTGAGCAGCGCATAACGTTCATCCCACAGCAGGATCAGGCCGCGCACGAAACGGCCCGCGCCCAGCGACTGGAACTGTTCGCCGTGGCTGCGGTCGGCGTCCTCTATCGCCTGGCGCACCAGCGCGGTGACCACGGGCAGCACCAGCACGGCCTGCGCCAGCACCATGGCCTTGAAGGAAAACAGCCAGCCCAGGAAACCCAGCGGCCCGCTGCGCGACAGCAGCAAATAGACCACCAGCCCGACCACCACCGAGGGCAGGGCCAGCGCGGTGTTGAGCAGGGCCAGCACCGCGCCGCGGCCGCGAAAACGCGACACGCCCAGCCAGGCGCCCAGCAGCAGGCCGCCGCTGCAGGCGATCACGCAGGCGGACGCGCTCACGGCCAGCGAGCGGGCGACGATGCCGGCCAGCACGGGATCAAGCGAGGTGATGAGGGAAAAGGCCGTGGCGGCGCTGTCGGAGAAGGTGTTCATTGAAGCTTTGTGCAGGACTCTAGCCTAGGGCCTAAGTCCTTGAATCACATCAGGAATCACCGCTATGAAGCGGTTTGCATAGGTTGCAGGGCCTGCCCGCTCGCCCTGCCCCGCCGGCGCATGCACTCATAATCGAAGCCACCCCTGCCCCGCCATGCACAAAGTCGAACTCTCCTACCTGCTCACGCCGCAGCGCGGTAAAAGCGCGCTGATACGCAACCCGCTGATGGACCTGCTCCATGCGGTGCGCGAGCAGGGCTCCATCTCCAAGGCTTCCAAGGCGCTGGACCTGTCCTACCGCCACGTGTGGGGTGCGCTCAAGGACTGGGAGCAGACGCTGGGGCGCGAGCTCATCGTCTGGGACAAGGGCCAGCGCGCGCGGCTCACCGAGTTCGGCGAAAAGCTGCTGTGGGCCGAGCGCCAGGCGCAGGCCCGGCTGGCGCCGCAGATCGAGGCCCTGACCAGTGACATCGAACGCGCATTTTCCACGGCCTTCGACGACGAGGCCCATGTGCTCACGCTGTTTGCCAGCCACGACGCGGCGCTGTCGGCGCTGCGCGAACAGGCCGGCGCGCGCGGCCTGCACCTGGACATCCGCTTTATGGGCAGCGTGGACGCCATCGCGGCGCTGAACGCGGGGCGCTGCATGATGGCGGGTTTCCACACCCTGGAGCAGCCGGGCAGCCAGTCCGTCACCGCGCGCAGCTACCGCAACCTGCTCAAGCCCGGCCTGCACAAGCTGATAGGCTTCGCCCACCGCACGCAGGGCCTGATCGTGGCCAAAAGCAACCCGCTGCGCATCACCGGCGCCGCCGACCTGGCACAGCCCGGCCTGCGCTATGTCAACCGCGCTGAAGGCACGGGCACGCGCGTGCTGCTCGATGAATTGCTGGCCAAGGCCGGCGTGGCCTCGTCCGCAATCCAGGGCTACCAAAGCCAGGAGCCTTCGCACACCGCCGTGGCCCAGGCTATCGCCAGCGACGCAGCCGACGCGGGCCTGGGCATTGAAGCGGCGGCGCGCGAAAAAGGCCTGGGCTTTGTGCCGCTGGCGCAAGAGCGCTACCACCTGGTCTGCCTGAAGTCCGAGCTGCCCACGCCGCAGGTACAGGCGCTGCTCAAGGAACTGCAAAGCCGCGACTGGCAGGCGACCCTGGAGCAACTGCCCGGCTACAGCGGCAAGCTGGCCCAGAGCGGCAAGGTGCTGTCGTTGCGCGCCACCCTGCCCTGGTGGACTTACCGCAAGGAAAAGCCCGGCAAGGCCAAGGCCTGATTCTTTTCAGAGCGCGCAGGAACGAAAGCCGCAGAACACGTCGTCGCGGCCCGGCAAGGCAAAGCCGCGGTGCCTGGGGTTTTTCATGCGCGCGCGCGTCGCGAAGGAAGCGCCGCGCAGCACCTTGTGCGTGCCGAAGCGCGGCTGCGAATAAGCCTGCCAGGGGCCGGGCGCAAAACCCGGGTAGGGCCTGAAGCTGCTGCCCACCCACTCCCAGACATCGCCCCATTTAAAACCGCGCCGCGCCGCCGTATGGGCGGCCAGCTCCCACTCCACTTCGGCCGGCAGCCGGCGCCCGGCCCAGCGGCACCAGGCGTCGGCCTCCCACCAGCTCATGTGCATGGCCGGCTGGTTGCCTTGCATGCGGCGCGGCACGCCGAAGCGGTTCTGTATCACCGCGCCGCTGGAGATGCCGATCTGGTCCACATAACGCGGGCCGCGCCGGCCTTCGCCCGCGGCCTGGCCCTGCAGCCAGCGCCAGCCGTCCGGCTGCCAGAGCTCCTCGCGGTCGTAGCCGCCGTCGCCGACGAACTCCACATACTGGGCCCAGCTCACGGGCTGGGCGTCGATTTCGAATTCGGGCACGCTGACGGCATGCGCCGCCAGCTCATTGTCAAAGGCAAAGCCCGCACCACCCGCGCCACCCACGCCGCCATCACAGCCCATTCGCCACACCGTGGCCGGGACCAGCAAGGGCTCGCGCAGCGCCATGGGCGCCGGCGTGAAAGCCTGCTCCAGGGTTTTGTCCAGCGCCAGGCCCAGGGTTTGCGCGCTGCGCACCAGGGCCTCGCCGCGCATGTCTTCAAAGAACAGGCTGAGCCGGTAGAAGTACAGCGCATCGTCGCTGCCCGCTGCGCCCTGGCCGGCGGGCCCGGTTTTCTCCAGCAGGTCCAGCGTGCTTTCGAGCGTGTCCAGCAGGTAGCCGCGGCAGTGCGCCATGCCCGGCAAGTCCAGCGTCCAGCGCGCGCTGTGCGGCACCAGCTGCGCATTCCACCAGCGGTCGGCGTTCGGCTCTATGGAGGCGAGCCGGGTGCGCGCAGGCTCGCAGCGCGTGCCCAGGGCACGCTGTGTGTTGCGGGCTATCCACCACTCCTGGAACCAGCCCACATGGCCGAGCTCCCACAGCGGCGGGTTGACGTTGGGCAGGCAGGGCACGGCGAAATTCCCGGCCTCCAGCGCCTGCTGGTATTGCGCGAACAAATGCAGGGTGTTGTTGCGCGCATCCATCAGTGCCAGCGACAGCGGGTCGCGGCCCGCGCCGCGCATCGCGCAAGAGTCCGCCAGGACACCTGCCGCGGCAGGCGACGAGGAGGGTAATGAATTAGGTGTAGCGTCTGAAGCCAAGGCTGCCGTCCTCGCATACCCGGCCGCCATGGACGCCACCAAGGCGCCATCACAGCCGTGCACGCGTTGAGGCCAGAATAGCAGAGACAGGGCCGACCAGTTGGCTATAAGTCAATAGCGTGCATCAGGTGTTTTCCCTCGGCCGGCGGCTGTCCATCGCGCCTGCGCCACCGCCGGTCGGCCCGCGCGGCACATGCGTATTTTCCACTTTTGATTCGGCAAAGACGCGGATAGACTGCGGCCAGTTCTCCTTCAATTGGGGGAGGCGCCCCGGGGGCACAGCGTTTGCCTCCGGACTCACCGTGATCTCAAAAAAAACGATTCTTACCGGCCCGACTCCACATGCAATTACACGACCTCAACTCACAGCCCGCCGAACTCGACCTGACCCTGCTGGATCTCGGGCCCCTGGCCTGGGTGCTGGAGGAATTGCGCAAATCGCTGGAAGGCTCAACCAAGGCGCTCAAACGTTTCATGCGCGAGACCGAGGCCGGGCGCAACTCCGAGATCGGCGCACTGGACGCGGGCCAGCTGCGCATCGCCCGCCAGCAATTGCACCAGGCCGTGGGCGCGCTGGAGATGGTGGGCATGAGCGCCCCGGCGCTGGTACTGCGGGCCATGGAAACCGCGGTGCAGAAATTCATACAGTCGCCGGTGCAGTGCACCCAGGATGCCGTGGGCAAGATCGAACTGGCGGGCTTTTCCATCGTCCACTACCTCGAAGACGTGCTGGCGGGCAAGCCGGCTTCGGCGGTGTCGCTGTTCCCCCAGTACCGCGATATCCAGGGCCTGGTCGGCGCCGACCGCGTCCACCCCGCGGACCTCTGGGTCTTCGAGTGGCGCTGGATAGAGCCGGTGCTGGACATCAGCGTCCCCGGCTGCGAATACGGCGATGAAACCCGGCAGTTGCTGGACCGGCTGATGCTGACCCTGATACGCACCGGCGACGCCGAGGCCGCGCGCAGCCTTCGCGACACCTGCCTGGGCTTTGCGAAAACGCAGACCGGCATCGAATCCCGCACCTTCTGGAAAATAGCCGCCGGCTTTTTCGAGGCGCTCGCGCAGGGCCTGCTGAACGTCGACCTCTATGTGAAGCGGGCCACCCTGCGCGTGCTGCTGCAGTATGTGTGGCTGGCCAAGGGCACGGAGGCCTCGGCCAGGCTCGCCGAAGACCTGCTTTTCCTGTGCTCCCAGGCCAAAGTCCAGCGCGCCAGCGATTCGCCGGTGCTGTCGGCGGTGCGTTCGGCCTACGGCCTCAAACGCTTCAAGCCTGTGGACTACGAGTCGGTCCAGTTCGGCCGCTTCGCGCCGGCCTTGATCGCCCAGGCCCGCAAGCGCATCGCCTCGGCCAAGGAAACCTGGTCGGCGGCGACCGCGGGCGACCTCGGCAAATTCAAGATGCTGACCGACCAGTTCAGCCTGGTCACCGATTCGCTGGTCAAGCTGCATCCGCCCAGCGAAGTGCTGGCGCGCGCCATGACTCGCGTCATTGAGAGCACGGTCGCATCCGGCCAGGCGCCCAGGCCCGAGCTGGCGCTGGAATTCGCCACCGCCGTGCTCTTCCTGGAGGCCGTGTTCGACGACTTCGATCCCAACGACCCCCAGCTGTGGGCGCGCACGGCGCGCCTGGCCGAGCGGCTGCAGAGCGCGCGCGATGGCGGTCCCGCGCAGCCCCTGGAGTCGTGGATGGAGCAGCTGTACCAGCGCGTCAACGACAAGCAGACCATGGGAAGCGTGGTCGGCGAGCTGCAAACCTCCCTGGCCGCGCTCGAAAAATCGCTGGACCTGTTTTTCCGCACGCCCGAAGACACCCAGCTGTTGGCCGTGGTGCCGGGGCAGCTGGCGCAGATGCAGGGTGTGCTGTCCGTGCTGGACCTGGACCAGGCCGCGCTCGCGGTGACGCACATGCGCGAGCTGGTCGAGCGCATGCTCAAGCCCGGTGCCGACGAACAAAAAGCCCACGCGGACGGCATCTTCGACAGGCTGGGCAACAACCTGGGCGCGCTGAGCTTTCTGATCGACATGCTCAACTACCAGCCCGCGCTGGCCAAGCGCCTGTTTGTCTACGACGCCGCCAAGGGCGAACTCAAGGCCGACAAAGAGGCTTAGGACCCGCCCACGGCCTGAGCAGCTTCCTACTCCCAGACCGTGTACGGCGGTGGATTGTTGTACTGGGTGCTGAACTCGAAGGCATTGCCCTCGAAGTCAAAGCCCGGCACGTGGATGTTGCACCACAGCCCCCAGTTGTAGGGCGCGCCGACGGCCACCAGGGTCATATCGATGGTTTCCGCCGCGCTTTGCAGCGCCACCGGCGGGGTGTAGCCGCTGCCGCTGAACTGGCCGCCCTGGATCGTGATCTGCATCGTGGTGTACACGCCGCTGGCGTCGTAGTACAGCAGGAAGGTAAAGCAATAGTCCTCGCTGGCCTGCCAGACCAGCCGTACCGGCAACTTGTCGCCGCCCACGACGGCCGGCCTGTCGGCCCCGGGCGCCCAGGGCCCCAGCGTCACCATCACGCTGGCCGGGCTGGCGACCGAGGTCGCGGCATTCAGGTCAGAGCTGAAACCGCCCTGGTCGTCAAAAGGCAAAGCATAAGCGCGCCCGCCTATCGTGACGGCGGGGTTGTGCAGGAAATTGGCAAACGCGCTCCAGGTGCCGCCCGCGGGATAAAACTGCGAGAAGGTCAGCAGGTCCGGCGTGGTGGGCAGTATGTCCAGCGGCGAACTCACACTGAAGCTGCTCACCGGCGCGCCGGCCGGAAGGGACACCGTCATCGGGATGTTCGCGATCTGGAAGGAGGCCATGTCCATCTGGTCTACCAGGCCCGCCGTGGTGGTGGCGCCGCCCAGGCTGACGGTCGCGGTGGTGGCCGGATTGCCGGGGCTGATGCCGCCCTGCAGGAATTTCCAGGTGGTCGCGTAGCCGCGCCCCAGCGCGGTGACGATGACGTTCTCGATGGCGCCCAGCACCGCGCTGCTGTTGGGCGCGGTGAGCGGCTGCTGGGTGTTATCGGCAAACACGCCACTGGCGCCGAACACCATCATCGAAGGCGGTGCGTAATACATCAGCCCCTTGGTCGGCGCCCACCAGGCGGGCGGCGGCGGCACGGCCGCGCCGAAAGGCGTGGTTTTGCCGGCGGGGGAATTGGTGCTGAAGAAGGGGTAGTAGAGGTTGTAGGTCTCGCTGTTGCCGCCGGTGAACTGCAGCACGGTGTAGGTGTTGCTGTTGCCGTCGATGTCGATGATGCCGCCCACCTGCACCACGTTGCCGGTGTAGAGGTGGTTGCCGTTGTTGTTCTGCTCGACCTGCAACAGGCCGGGGTTCTTTTTGTACCAGGCAAAAAAATTGTCGATGGCCGCGTCGAACCAAGTTGCCAGCGCGGTGGTGGGCGGCGTGAGGAAGAACAACTCCACCGGGCTGGTGCTGGCGGTGAAGGGGTTGCTGGTGGCGGTGCTTGCGCTGCTGATCACCACGGTGCTGCCCGAGGGCGCGCCGGGCAGGCTGCCCACGGTGGCGCCGGCCGGCATGAAGGGGCCGCTGACCGGCATGCCCACACTCAGGCCGCCATTGGTGGGGGCCGGGCTGCCCGGGCCGGTGATGCTGAAGCTGGCCTGCCATGCGCCGGGAGTGCCCGAGACGGCCAGGGTTCCCTGCAAGCTGGCAGCCAGCAGCTGGCCGTTGATCAGGTCGTTGGGATTGAGCAGGCGATAAGGCGTGGCCGCGTCGCTGCCCTCGGGATACACGCAGTCGGCGAAAGGCGCGAGCGGGCCCACCGCCATGGCCTTGAAGTTGCTCACCAGGGTCTGCCGGTCCAGCGTGGGCACGATGCCCGAGCCGGCGCCGAAATTAGGGTCCTGGGGCGTGACCTGCACGGTAAACGGAATGCCCAACTGGTCCACCTGGGTGATGTCCAGGTTGAGGTTGTCCGGCGGGGCATGCCTGGGTGCGTTGGCGGCGGTGCAGCTGAGCGTGACTTCCACGAAGTCATAGAAAAAGTCCGCCGTGGCCGCGGTGGGCCCGCTGATCTTGTTGTTGGGCGCGGTCACCGCGTCCGGGGAGTTGCTGAAGTAAAGCCGCGCCGAAGGAAACTGTTTGCCTGCCTCCAGCTGGATGGCGCCGCCGGCCTTCTTCAGGTCGGCCAGCGTGAACAGGGGCGCCAGCGTTCCCGGTTCGGCCACGGGCGTGGCGACGCCGGTGGCCGGGTCCATGCGCCATGCCTGGTTCAGGGTTTCCTGGGTGAGGAACAGGTAAATTGCCTCATCGGCCAAGCCCGATGCCCCGCCGTTTTGCTGGCTGTTGTTGACGATGCTGAGGGTGACGTATTGGGTCATGGGAGTCCTTGGCCGAAAGGGGTTTGGGATATGGTCAGTGCTTGAAAATCGGCCGGCTCGAACCAGTCCTGGTCCACGTCGCCGGCCACGCCGTCTATGCGCGTTCCGCCATTGACCGCGCCATCGCTGTATTGCCAGCAAGACCATGCCTGCCAGGGCGCGGGAATGGATGGATGCTCCGCATAGTCAGCCAGCCACAGCCTTCGTTGGGCCAGCTGTTCGCAACCCGGCAGCGGCGCGAGGTGTTTCCAGAAGCCGTTGTTGGTGTAAATCATGGTCTGCCGCCCGAACAAGGCATCGGCCGCGGCGGTGAAATCCAGCACCCACTTCAGCACAGCAGGGGGCTTGCACCCGTCCAGGGTTTCGATATCCAGCACCGGCGGCAAATCATTGCGCCCCAGCGCGCCTACGGTTGTGAAAAATTTCTGGGCCTGGTCTTCGGCGAGACTGACGGCGCGCCCGAAGTGGTAGGCCCCGCGCGTCAAACCGGCTGCCGCGCATCCCGCCCAGTTGTCCTTGAAAAAGGGATCCACGACGTAAATCCCTTCGGTGGCTTTGACAAAAGAAAAAACCACGCCGTTGCGGGCCACCTGGGGCCACCGCACGGCGCCCTGGTAGTGGCTGACGTCTATGCCGCGCACCCACATGCCCGGCCCCTCAGACGACGTTGTTGAGCATGTTGACCTGCGCCTGCAGCAGGCCGTCTATCCTGAGCACCGTCTCCAGCGGCAGGTCTTCGTCCCACATCACGCCGCAGTTGTATTGCAGGGGCTCCGGGCTGGCCACGCTGCCGCTGACCTTTTGCTGGAAGGTGGTGGTCACGCCGTCCGTGGCCTGCACGCCCAGCCCCCAGTGGTCCCAGCCGTACCAGCTGCTGGACTTCATGACCATGGTGTAAACGGCCGAGCCGTCCGCGCCCAGCACCGTGTGGCCGTTGAGCTGGGCGGTGATGGTCATCAGCGCCACGCGGCAAGCATCCTGCGCGGCCTCGTCGCCGTCCAGCGCGGCTTGAAGGTTGTCGGCCAGCACCTGGTGAAAGGGAACCGTCTGCGGAAAGATGATGTCGGTGGTGTTGAAGAAATCGTCGTTCAGGCCGGTCGGCACGCGCTCGTTGTCGAACACAAAAGCGCCCTCGTCGGAGTTGTAGATGGTGGGCGCGGTGTAGGCGTTGTCGGCGCTTTCATATTCGCCGGTCAGGGCCCAGCCCCAGCAGGCGGTATAGATGAAGGGCGCCTGGTCCGAAGTCGGTACGGTTTCACCGTCGCGCGGATGGTCTTCACCGGCGGGCGCCAGCAGGTTGCGTTGGGCATTGCTGAGGTAAGGCATGGGCTTCTCCGTGATGAGCATCGCTGCGAATGGCAGCCGCCATCTCGCTGGATAAATTGTCGGCACGTATCGATGCGTTGGCGATTACACGGCATTACACGCGGCAGGCATGGCGCGCGGCGTGCCCTAACACTTTGAGACTCAAACGGGCTCGCTCATTTTTTCCGACGCAACGTTTCGACTTAAAGGCGCATGCGCACTGCCGCCGGCAACTGCCGGCGGGCGGCATGTACCAGCGATACAGGCGCAAGTCCCGATTGAACTGCGCGGTGATTTGCGTCATGCTGTGCCTGATCACAGGGCGCGCATGGCACGCGTCCGCCCCGGCAAGGATTGCGCATCCGGGCAAGGCTTGGTTCCTCATGAACGCGCATGCCTTGTGAGATTTAAATCAAGGCAATTAATGCCCAAACGGCGCGCTTGTGTAAATGCGCGCCGCGGCGCTTGACGACGATCGAACGTCTCGCAGATACTGCGGCCGACCGATACGGTTTTTCAACACGGACAGGATGCACAGCGCCGCAGAGCGATGGCTCTTTCCATGAGGCTTGATGGCAAGGAGGGAGAAGACAGTGGCTATTTTGAGAAACCGCGTCACGCAGCGCAAGATTTACCTGCGGACGCACCATGTCTTCGGGCGGGGCCGTTCCGCCGACACCCTGCTGGAAAACCTGGACGCCTCACAGCTGCACGCCTCGGTGCGCTGGACTGGCAAAGCCTGGGAACTGCGCGACCACAGCCGCAACGGCACCCTGCTCGACGGCAGCCGGCTCTCCAGCACCAAAGGCCTTGAACTGTGCGTGGGCGCCACCATCAGCTTCGGGCACGAAGGCGGGGCCGCCTGGATGGTGGAGGACCTGTCGCCGCCGCGAAACCTGCTGTGGCCGCTGGGCCATGACGAGCCCTACATCCCCCTGGGCCGCTCCAACCTGCTGCCGCAGGGAGTGGCCGCCGAGCTGTCCATTCACCACAGCGAAAAAGGCCAGTGGGTGTGCACCACCCCTGAAGGCAGCTGGGTGCTGGAAGACGGTGACGAGGTCCGCTTCGCCGGCAAGGTCTGGTGCTTTCTGCTGGCGGCCGAAGTGGTCTCCACCATGGACTGCATGGCCGGACACAAGGCGCTGATGAGGCGCTCGCAGCCGGCGCTTTTCTTCAAGGTGAGCCAGGACGAGGAACACGCGTGGCTGGAACTGCATGACGCCGGCCTTCACCTCAACCTCGGCGAACGCTCGCACCACTACGCGCTGCTGATCCTGGCGCGCCTGCGGCTGGCCGATGCGCAGCGCCAGCTCGCGCCCCACGCGCAGGGCTGGGTCGAGCTTGATCGCCTGGCCAAGATGCTGGGCCTGGACCCCGGCCACCTGAACATCCAGATCTTTCGCATGAGGAAGCAACTGGCGCTCGCGCTACCGCCCGGCGCGCACGTGCCCGAACTGATAGAGCGGCGCCGCGGCTCGCTGCGTTTCGGCAACCTGCGCTTTCGCATCACGCGCGGCGCCGCGCTGGAGGCCGACTTCGATCCGCTGGCCGGCGACCAGAGCTTCCCTGAAGAGTCGCTCGTGGCCTGATCTCTCTGCGCCATGACACGGGTGCCCTCACGCGGCTTCCCCGTGGGCGTGCCGGGGTACCAGTCGCTGGGTTTGCTGGGGCAAGGCGCGTCAGGCCAGGTGTTCAAGGCCAGGCAGCGCAGCACGGGGCAGTTCGTCGCCATCAAGATTCCCCATCCGGCTTCGGCGGACAGTCCCGCGGCGAGGCGGCGCGTGCAGCAGCGCCTGCACCAGGAGACCCGCGTGCTGGCCATGCTGCAGCATGCCCATGTGGTGCGGCTCATCGACAAGGGCCTGGCGGAGGGCGGGCTGATCTTCGCGGTGCTTGAATTCATCCCGGGAGAAACGCTGAGGGACTTTTTGCAGCGCAACGGCGGCCTGCCCCTGCCGGACACCATGGCCCTGATGGCGCAGCTGCTGGACGCCCTGACCTTTTTGCACCAGCACCAGGTGGTGCACCGCGACCTCAAGCCCGAAAACCTCATGATCGTCTCCACCGGGACGGCCCTGCACCTGAAGCTGCTGGACTTCGGGCTGGCCAGCCACAAGGGCGAGCCGCCCTTCGTGACGGGCGCCGAGGGCACGCCCGCCTACTGCGCGCCGGAGCAGCTGCGCGCAGAGCCTTGCACGCCCGCAACGGACCTCTACGCATGGGCCCTGATCTTCCTCGAGTGCCTGAGCGCCAGGCCCTGCGTGCAGGGCGCGGACGTGGGCGAGGTGCTGCAGCGCCAGCTCGGCGCGGAACCCGTCGCCCTGCCCGACGAACTGGCCGACCACCCGGTGGCGCCGCTGCTGCGGCAGGCTTTGCACAAAGACCTGCGGCAGCGCGCGTCCGATGCGGCAGGCCTCTACCTCGACCTCATGCAATGCCTGGCACAGCTGCGCGGTGCGCGCCAGGCCTGGCCGGCGCCTGGCACTCCCGCGGACGGCGGCGCCCGGCAGCTGACGCTGGACAGCATGGACATTCCCGCGGCCGGGCCCGCCAGCGCGGAGCATGCGCTGGGCATACTCTGCGTGGGCCTGCGCCTGTACCCGGCCCGCAATTCCTCGCTGGCCCTGCCCTACCTGCAGGAGATGCGCGAGCAGCAGATGCGCTGGTGCGCCAACGCCGTGCAGGGCGGCCAGGGCCAGAGCGCCGGGGTGCTGGGCGACTGCATGCTGTTTCATTTTGAGCAAGGCGCGAGCAGTGCGCAGAACCTGCAGCAGGCGGCCGTCGCCGCCATGGACCTGTGCACCCGCGTGCAGCGCAGAAGCCGCTTGCTGGAAGTGCAGCACGGCGTACGCCTGGAAATATCGGGCGGCATCCACAGCGTGCGGCCGGCCTCGCGCCACGACGCCTCCAGCCGCAATCAGGGCGCCAACGTCGCGCTGCACCTGAACAGCGTGGCCGAGCCGGGCGCCATCGTGGCCAGCCAGCATGCCCGCCGCGAACTGGCGGCCAATATGCAGTTTGAGGAATACCTGGGCACGGCGGCCGCGCGGCATGCGGGGGAAGAAAGGGTGTTCCGGCTGATGGCCGACCTTCAGGGATAAGAGCCGCCTGGCCGCCCGGCCGCGCGGCCTCAGAGCATCAGCCGCTCGACCTGCTCGACCGGGTAGCTGCGCCAGCGCCGGTTCAGGGTCTCCTTGGGGCTGGTATTGCGGGCATGCACACGGGCCACATAGAGGTGCTGCTCGGGATTGACCGCGATGCGCTTGTGCTGCGGGGCCCAGACAAAGGCGTTGTCTTCGCCCACATTGATGTCGGCAAAGGGCGCGCCGCGCCAGAATTCCCGGCGGTAGCACAGGGTCCCGCCGCAGACCCAGGGCGAGCGCCCGTCGTAGACATACTGCCAGGCGCGCCTGCCCTCGGGCGCATAAAAGAACACCCTGTCCAGGCCGCAGATGTCCGCCCCCTGCTCCAGCAAGGCCTTGACCTGGGAGCTGAGCCAGCCCGGCGCCATCCAGTCGTCGTCGTCCCAGTGCGCGATCAACTCGCCGCGGGCCATCTCGCAGGCGATGTTGCGTTTGGCGCCCAGGCTCAGCTTGCGCTCCAGCCGCATGTAGTGGATGGATTCGTGCGAGGGGATCAGGTCGGCCACGCTGTCGCGGCCGTCGTCCAGCACGATGAGTTCGCGCGGGCCGTAGTCCTGCGCCAGGAAGTTGCGGATGGCCTGCGGCACGAAGTCGCGCCGGTCGGCGGTGGGCATGATGCAGGACACCAGCGGCCGTGCGGCCGCCGCGGGCGACGGCGCGGGGGCGGCCGGCGGAAAATAAAAATCGCGGTCGCGCTCCAGGCATGGCGGCTGCGGCACACGCGCCCAGGCGTTTTGCTGCAGGTAGTGGCCTTCCTTGAATTTCCAGGTGTTGTTGTCGTGGCGCACATAGATGTGCAGCTCGCGCCCGGGCACACGGCACAGGCGCGCGCCGCCGGCCAGGACCTTGAGCAGGAAGTCGGCATCCTCGCGCAGCGAAGTGGCCGGATAGCGGCCGTGGGTCTCCCACAGGCTGCGCCGGAACAGCAGGGAGCCGCCGCTGACGTTTTCCACGAACATGCGGCGAAACAGCGCGCGGCTGGGCGCCCAGAACTCGGCCTGCGCCCGCGCCATGAACAGCATGTCGTTGAGCCCCGTGATGTCGGCGATGTTGTGCAGGATGGGCGCGGCCTGGCGGCTCAGGCGCTGCTCGCCGTACCAGTCGTCGTCGTCCCAGTGCGCCACCAGCTCGCCCCGGGCCAGGCGCACCGCCTCGTTGCGTTTGGCGCCTATGCTGGTCCTGGGGGCCACGCGCACGCAGCGTATGCGCGCGTCGCTGATGCCGGCGGGCAGGTCGCTGCCCTCCTCGTAGACGATGATGAGCTCCAGCGCCGGGTAATCCTGGCGCTGGAAATAGCGTATCGATTGTTCGACGAAGGCGGGCCGGGCGCGTGTGGGCATGATGCAGCTGAGCAGCGGCGCCTCGGCAAGCGGCGCCGCTACCGGTTGCGGCGGGGCCGGGGCCGCGGCCGGCGGCACAAAGATGCGCATGCGCTCGGGCATGGCGAAGTAGCGGCATTGCTCGCCCGCGCAATGCGCGTGGTAAGGCGCGGGCGGGTGCTGGGCCTCGCCGCGCCAGGCGCAAAAGCGGTCCTGGTACAGCCGCTTGCTGCTGTCCAGAAGGCTGTCCTCCAGCCGGGAGCGCCGCGGGCAAGGCGGTGCCCTGTGCACAAAAGCGCCCTGGGCCCAGACCCCGCGAAAGCCGGCCCGCGCGGCGCGTATGTTGTAGTCCATCTCCCAGCACGGGCCCTGGGCATAGGCCGTATCGGCCGCGCCTATGGCGGCCACCACCTCGTTCTTCACCACATAACAAAAATCGGACAGGCTGTGCAGCGGCTCCAGCGTGACGCAGGCGTGGCCGAACCTGGCCGCCAGCGCATCGGCCTGGTTCCACAAGGCCTCCTGCGCCTCGCCGCAGGCCGGCACCACGGCCTGCTCGTTCCAGCCGCGGTTGGTCGAGGGGCCGGCCAGGCCGTGGCTGGGGTCGGCGTCCAGCGCGGCCAGCAGCAGTTCCAGCCATCCCGGCGTGACCCGCGCGCCGTTTTCCAGGAACACATAGACGTCGGCCGGCACGCCCACCAGCCGGTTAAAGCATGCGGCCGCGCCCTCATGCACAGGCCCGCGCAGTTGCTCCAAGCCCGGCAGGGCCTCCAGGCGCGCCTGCAGCGCCACGGCCTCGGCCTCGTCGGCCGGGTCCGGCAGCAGCCGCAGGCCGAAGGGCATGGGTGTGTTCTCGAACAGGCTGGCCAGCGTGGCCGCCAGCGCATCGGCATGCGCGGCCACATAGACACCGACCAGGATCTGGCGCTCTGGCGGGGCCGGCATCTACCACTCCTCGCGGCTGGCCAGCAAGCCCGCGCCCAGCAGCGCCTCCAGCGTGCGCCAGGGGCTGCCCGGCGTTTCGTCGCCCCAGTCGCTGACCGCGTCCAGCAACTGCTCCAGCGCCACCGCCCGGGCGTTCACCGAGCGGTAAAAGCGCGGATAGCACAGCAGCAACTCCTCCGTGCAGGCGCGGATCAGCGCCTCGCGGCGCGCCGGTTCGGGCGCGTGAAAAGAAACATACAGCGTGGGCAGGCCCAGCTGCGGCAGGCGCCGCCACAGGCCGGGGATCAGCGTGTACTCGCCGCCCTCGATGTCCATCTTGATGAAGTTGCAGTCGTCTATGCCGTTGAGCGCCAGGAAGCTCTCCAGGTCCAGGCCATGGACTTCGCGGCAGGGCTGGCCGACGGCGCCCGGCGCGGCCAGCATGCCCGACATGCTGTCGCCGAAGCGGCTTTGTTCGCCGAAATAAAGCCCTCCCGCGTAAAGCCGCAGCGGCCCGCTTTCGGGGCTGATGCCGTAGGGGTAGAGGCTGATTTTGGGCCGCAGCGCGGGATTCGCCTCGACATTGGCCGCCAGTTCGGCAAAAGCCACCGGGTCCGGCTCCAGGGCATGGGCGCGGCGCGAAAACATGGCGCCGTAAAGCACCGTGGGCCCTATCCAGGCGCCCATGTCGATGTAGGACTTGTCGGGCCGCAGGAAACGCCGGAACACCTCGAAGGTCTGGGGCTCCCACAAGCCCTCGCCCACGCAGCGCCAAAAGTCACCGCGCGCAGCGCCGGCACGGACCCGAAAGGCGTGGTGATGGACAAATACGCTGAGTTCGTGCGACGCATCGCCAGCAGGCGGGCCGGCCTGCAGCAGCTTGGCTTGTTGCATGGGCAGTTTCCCTTGCCGCTTACCAGACCGTCATGGGGGCCGGACCCGAGATGTTGGCGCTGAACTCGAAGGCATTGCCCTCAAAGACAAAGCCCGGCACATTGATCTTGCACCAGACGGCGCCGGCATAGGGACTGCTGCCGGCGGCCAGGCGCATCTGGATGCTCACGCCCTGCTTGAGCGAATCCTGCGTCTGCAGCGACAGCGGCAAATAGTAGTTGTTGCCGTAGAAGTTGGTTTTTTTGCTGCGCGGCTCGCAGACCATGGTCACATAGTTGCCGTTGTCGTCATAGACCAGCAGGAAGACGAACTGGTAGTCGGCGCTGGCCTGCCAGAACAGCCGCACGGTTTTGCCTGGAACGGTCTGCTGCGCCGGCACGGCACGCACCGGGTAGAAGTTCAGCACGCCGGGACCGTGGGGATAAAGGTCGCTGACGTCCACCGTGGTCCCGTTGTTCAGCGGAATCTTGGTATCGGGGACCGGCGTGCTGGACGACATCGGCACATCCGTCAGCGGCGGCACCTGCTCGGCCAGCGTGGAGTGGCGTGCGGCGCCGGAGCCGTCGCAGTTGAACACATAACCACCGAACTGCGTGACCACGCTGGGAGCCTGCACGCCCATGCCGCAGGAAGGCACGAGCTGCAGCTGGATCAGGTTCTCTCCGGGCAGCTGCGGCGACTTCTGCAGGCGGCGCACGGTATCGCGGTGGTCCAGGCAGACCTCCAGTCCCCAGGTGATGCCGGCCAGCGAGAACACGCCCGCGCCGTCGTAGTTGAGCACCTGCTGCTCGCGCCCCGGGCCGCCCGTGGTCGAGGGCGCCAGGTGGTCGACCTCCCCGAGCAGCAGGCTGTTGGGGCCGGCCGCGGTGGCGAGGAAATCCACGCCCGACATGAGTTCCTTCATCACCACGACCGCGCCCGCGTCGCCCTGCGCCGCCACGCCACCCAGTTGCACCAGCGCGAAGTTGTAGACCTCCTTGTTGGCCAGCGGGTCGATGTCGTAGGGCGGCGTCTTGAGCGTGGGCGAGGACACGCCCAGGATGGTGCCGAAAGCGAACATCCAGTCGGCCCAGTCCGCGAGGGCGGCGTAGCCTTGCAGCCTGGTGATGATCTGCTGCACGTCCTCCATCCGGTAGGCGCCGTTCGGGCCCCGGAAAAAGAACTCGGGCGCCATGAAGACATTGAGGGTGTCGCTGGGCACGGGCGGCGACGAAGGCGGCGACGTGGACTGCTGCAGCACGTCGTACGCGGTGTCCATGGCGCGGAACATCAGCGAGCAGCGCGCCTCGAGGTCAAGCTCCGGATTGTCCAGCCCGAGGTAGCTGTTCGAACCATCGGGATTCAAGCCGGGCGCCGTGTCGAGCACGTAGCCTATGAATCGGACATTGTTGTAAGCCATGCTGTTTCTCCTGTTAAAAATGCTCGGGGGTCATCGGATGAGCGGCGCCAGACCGTAGGTGAACTTGATGATGTGGTTGACGTACACGTTGATCGGACGCGTTTCGTACAGGCTCACCTGCACCGCGGCCTGGCCCTGCTCGGTCACCGGCCCGGTGGTCGGCGTGGCGGTGCTGCTGGACGCGCCGGCCGCCGTGCCGCTGGACGAGGGGGTGGCCGGCGCGGGCGCGCTGTTGTAGTCGTGCGCATGGGTTTGCAGCGCGAAGGACTGGGTCGAACCCACGCCGCTGCTTTGCCCCTGGCCGCCGGGCGGCACCTGGCGCGTGCCGATATCGGGATCGTTCTGGGTGCCCGTGCCGACGCCGCGCAGGAAATACCCGCGGTAGTCGGGAATCAGGAACTGCTTGCCGCTGCCGCCGTAGACATAACCCAGCACCGCGAACAGCTCGGGATAGTCATAGGTGGGCAAGGAGCGGCCGTCGCAAAACATCCAGCCCCAGGCTTCCAGCGGGTCGGTGACGTAGTCCTGCGGAGCCACGGGACTGGCCGTACCGGCGCTGTCGGGCGCGCCCAGCGTGCCGGCGAAGGCCGTGACGGAACCGACCGGCAGCTCGCCAAAACCCGGGCGTACGAAGAAGGGAAGGCTCATGCCCGGCGCCATCATGTTGCCGCACTCCCCGGACTCTCCAAGCCCTCTATGGCCGCACCGGGCACCACGCCGGCACAGGTCTCGTCCAGCACCTGCATGGCCGTGGGCACCAGCACCTCCCAGCACGGGCCTAGGGGCCGCACCGGATGGCGCACCGGCCCGGACTGCTTGAGGTCGTTGACCAGCGGGACGTCGACCGGGTTGGCCGGCGCCAGCCGGTCAGCCGAGGCCCACAACATGCCGGACGAATAGAAATACAAAAACGCCATCACGTGCGCGGGCTGCACCGGCAGCAGCACGCGCGCCTGGTCGGCCTGCACAAAGCTCGCGAACAGCGCGTCATCGTCGGCGGCCAGGCTGCCCAGTTCCACGCCAGCACCACAGCCGCCGCCCGGGCCGGGGCTGGCGTAAAAGCTGTAGGCCATTTCATTCCACTCCAGCACCTCGTCGAAGAACTGCAGGTAGCGCGGCTCGTAAACGGCGAATTCCGACGGCGGCGACTGCGCGAAACCCCGCTCGTTCATGCCGGTCAGCGCGAGCATGCGCTCCAGCAGCAGGCGCAGGCAGGCGTTCCTGAGTTCGCGCTGCTCGATCTGCCGGTTCGCCAGCGGCGAGCGTGTGGCCGCGCGGCCCTGCGGGCCGCCCTCGACGCGGACCTGGTAGGCGGCCAGCCGCTCCTGATAGGCGCGCATGACGGCGGCGTAAATACGGATGCGCCACTCGTCCATGCAGCGCTCCGAGGGCGCGCACTGGATCTCGACGTTGACCTGCACCTGCGCGTCGCTGGGCGGGGAAATGCTGGGCGGGTAATCGAGCACCGACACCGGCACGCTGTCGTCCTCGCCGGACAGCGCCGTTCCGTCCGGGGGGCCGGGCGGGGTGATGGCCAGCCGCCCCACCAGCACCACGGGCGCCGGCAGGCCGGTGGGCGCGCTGAGGTAAGCGACAAAGGCCTTGGTGGCGCAGTAGCCGGCGGGAACCGCGATCTGCTTTTCCTCGCCGTCGCGCAGGGTGGCCGAGGCAAAACGCTGCGCCAGCGGCGGCGGCGCCAGGTCCAGCACGCCGTAGTAAGCGCCCAGGCCGGCGTAGTTGCCCGGCTGGATGTCCTTGAAGGTGGCGATGTGCAGCCGCAGCGGCGGCAAGGGTTTGACGAAGTCCTGCCCGGCCAGGGCCTGCTCCTGCGCGATGAAAGCGGCGGCGGGCTTGCACACCATGAACTCCATCATGAGGCGCTGGCCGTAATTGACGACGCAGGCCTCGTACACCTTGTTGAGCCAGCGGTAGACGCCGCGCAGGCTGTGCGTGCCGGCCGTGTTGTCGACCAGGCTGACCACCGAGTCCTCGGTCTGGCTCATGGTGCTGCTGGCGCGCGTCAGGCTCACGCTGCGGCTGATGCGATTGACGGTCTTGTTGAGGATGTCGCGCGCAAAACGTGTGGTGTCGTCCAGCCCCGGCGTGGCGCCCGGCTGCACCGTCTTGCTCCATGACCCGTCCAGCGTGGCCTGCGTGGGCGGGCCGTAGCTGCTGGTGAAATTGTTGTACTGGTTGGTTTCCACCACCTCGGCCACGGTTTTGCGCGCCTCTTCCTGCAGGTTGCTGCGTTCGTCCGCGGCGTCGTTCTGCAGCAGCTGCTTTTCGCCGCTGCTCTGGCGCAGCTCGTCGAGCTGGCGATGCGTTCGTTTGTGGGTCACCTCGCGGCGCTCGCCGCGCATCACGTTTTCGATGCGCGCGATCTCGCCGCACTGGTAGCGCAGCAGGCGCTGGCGCACCATCTGCAGCTCGCCTATGGCATAGGGCTCTATCCAGCCCGGCAGCCCCGGCGGCGGCGAGGCCGTGGCGGCGCCCTGCGCCGCGGGCAGCGGAAACACCTGTTCACTCAGCACCGGCGTGGCATGCAGCAGCGCATGGATCTGCGTCGTGGCCAGAAAAGGCGGGTCGGCGGCAATAGGCGCCGCTGCGGGACCGCCCTCAGCTGGGGCGGCCGCAGCCCCGGCGGCAGCGCCGGCCTGGGTCAGGCTTTCAAAGGGCTGCAGCGCCACCTCAATCAGGTGGGCCATCAGCAGCGCGCGGGTGAACTCGTCCAGCAGCGCGGTGTCGTAGCCCAGGGTGATCACCACGGCAAAGTAGCTCTGCCAGACGCCGTCCAGCGTTTTTGCATAGTTGGCGGAATCAAAATAGTTCCAGTCCAGCGCATAGCGCGAGAGCAGCCGCGTGACCTGCTCGCAGGCCCCGGCCAGCCAGGCCGCCGGCGCGCCCTCCAGCGGGGGCAGGCGCACAAAAAGTTCGGGGAAGCGGCTGACGGGACCCACCAGGCTGTCCATGTCGCGGATGAAGTCGCCCGGGTAAACACTGCCGTCGATGAAATCCACCGCAAGCTTCTGCGCGGCCTCGCGCGCGCCCTGCGGCTGGTTGCGCGCGCTGACCAGGTCGCCGAAAAAACCGCACCACGGCGGGCTGGCGCTGGCATAGCGGATGAAACCGTAAAGCAGGTCGTCGGCGCTCAGCTTGGGCCAGCGCCGCACATACACATAAGGGAAGAGCTCGTCGGGATGGGTGGTGACGATGGGCAGGGGCTCGACCGGGTCTATAGGGGGATCCGGCACTATGGGCGGAGCCGGCGGCCAAGGCGGACCCGGAGGCCAGGGCGGTCCCGGTGGCGGCAGCGGCCCGCGCGCGGGGCAGGCCACCATGATGCCCTCGAAATGGTGGTCGTCGTTCTGCCCCCTCATGCCGTAGTGGATGTCGGCAAAGATGGCGGTATTGGTCACGCCGTCGATGTGCACCGGCGTTCTCTGCTGCAGGTAACCCGTGACGTAGCAGCCGGACCGGAACTTGAATTCAAAAGGCCTGGCCGGCCACTGCCGCGTGATGGTGACCAGCTGGGCGTCGGCCGGGCCGGACTTGCAGGAGACATTGGCAAGGGACGGGATGTCGTCGCCGGGCTCACGGTTGATGGTGAAATCGAAAACCAGGCAGCCGTCCATGGCCGACCAGCTTCTTTTGACCATTTCGTTCACTCGGGCGCTCCTGGGGGATGGGCATGCGGCCCGCAACGCCGGCGCGCGGCGCTGGGGCCGGGCGCCGGCGAGGCGGGTTTAGCACATCACGATGTTTTCGAGGTTGAAGGCGAAAGGCGTCGAACTGGCGCCCGGGCCGCCGCCGGTCATGACGATGTCGGCGCTGGCGATGCCCAGCAGGGACAGCTCGGTGTTGATGTTGGAAATGATCGCCGAGTCCATGACCTGGCCCTGCACGATTTGCGAGGCCACGCCGATCCAGATGGTGGGCTTGAACTCGAACACCGCTTTTTGCTGCGGCGCGATCGAGGTCTTGATCGCCAGCAGCTTGCCGGCCTTGTAGATGCTGGCATTGATGGCGCCCATGGGCAGGCTGTTGAGCACCTGCACTTCCTTGGAGCTGGTGCCGCTGCCCGCGGGCACCAGGCGGTCGCCCGAGGTCGTCAGCGCCATCTGGAACAGCTGGCCGTTCTGCGCGTCGAGCTGCGGCGTGTAGTTGCCGTAGCTGTCGCTGGCGCCGACCTGCATGGTCATGGGGAAGGTGAAGGGATGGTTGTCACCCTGGCCGCAGTAGCGTATGACCTGCCAGGCCACCGCGAGCTCATCGAAGTTGGTCGCGACGTTCTTCTGGAAAATCACGATCTCCGAGTTGTTCGCGTCATTCGAGTTGTTGATGAAATTCAGCGCAATATCCATGGTTTACTCCTGTTGATTAAAAAGATGGCAGCGCACCCTGCGTTGCCCGTTTGCCATCGTTGCCCTGCTGCCCCGGCGGCGAACCCTGCGTGTCCAGTCCCGGCTTTTCCCCTCAGGCCTGAACGATGTTTTCGAGATTGAATTCGTAGGCTGTCGCGCCCTCGCCCGGTCCCCCGCCGGTCATCACGATGTCGGCGCTGGCGATGCCGATCAGGGAAAGCTCGGTGTTGATGTCCGACATCACGGCGGAGTTGATCGGCTGGCCCTGGATGACCTCGGAGGTCACGCCTATCCACAGCGCCGGCTGGTACTGGAAAACCGCCTTCTGGCCGGGAGAGACCGAAGTCTTCACGCCCATCAGGCGGCCGTCCTTGAAGATGCAGATATCGACCGCGCCCTGGCTCATGTCGTTGAGCACGTCCAGCTCGGTCGACGAGCCTGCCGGCCCGGTGTACAGCAGGCGCCGGTTGCCGGTGGGGGTCTGGACCAGGCTCAGCATCTGGCCGTTTTTGGCCTTCAGGCGCGGCGTGAAGTTGGCGTTCTCGTCGGTGATGGACACCTCGTAACCGTCGGGGTAGATGAAAGGGTGGGTGCAGTCGCGCCCGCAGTAGCGGATCACCTTCCAGGCCACCGACAGCGAAGCCATGGTGCTCAGCACGTTCTTCTGGTAGATCACCACTTCGGACTTGTTGCCGTCGTTGGACTTGTTGACGAATCGCAGTTTGATATCCATGGCGCTTCCCTTGGTGGCTTGTCTGCTCGGGGCCCGCGGGCCTTTGCGTTTCAGTGCTGCTACTCTAGGGAAGGCCCATGGCCAAAGCGATTACAGGCAATTACAAAAGCGCGTGTGAAAATTTCCCTTGCGCGCAGGCCCGTGATGGGCCGTGGATGAAGCGGCGGCGCCGGGGCTTGCCCTAAACTTGATGCACTGGCGCCGTGCATGCGCATGCGATGCGCGCGCCGCGCCATCCTCGATATGAAAGTTGCACCACCATGACCCAGCCTGACACGCCCAAGCCATCCGCCGCGCCCCGGCTCACCAGCCTCTCGCACGGCGGCGGCTGCGGCTGCAAGATCGCGCCCGGCGTGCTCAGCGAGATCCTGAAAAATTCGGGCAACCTGCCGGGCCTGAACATTCCGCCGCAACTGCTGGTGGGCATAGAGACCGCGGACGACGCGGCCGTGTANCAGCTCAACGACGANCAGGCGCTGATCGCCACCACCGACTTCTTCATGCCCATCGTGGACGACCCNTACGACTTCGGGCGCATCGCCGCGACCAATGCGATCAGCGACGTCTANGCCATGGGCGGCACGCCCATCATGGCGCTGGGGCTGGTGGGCATGCCCGTCAACGTGCTGCCGCTGGANACCATAGGCGCCATCCTGCGTGGCGGCCAGGACGCCTGCCGCGAGGCCGGCATCCCGATCGCGGGCGGCCACACCATCGATTCGGTGGAGCCTATCTACGGCCTGGTGGTGATGGGCCTGGTGCATCCCTCGCGCGTCAAGAAAAATTCCGGCGCGCGCGCCGGCGACGTGCTGGTGCTGGGCAAGCCGCTGGGCGTGGGCATACTCTCGGCGGCGCTGAAAAAAGAAAAGCTCGATGCCCAGGGCTACGCCCGCATGGTCGCGCTCACCACGCAGCTCAACAAACCCGGCATGGCCCTGGCGCGCATGGAAGGCGTGCACGCGCTGACCGACATCACCGGCTTCGGCCTGGCCGGCCACGGCCTGGAACTGGCGCGCGGCGCCGGCCTGCAGGCCCGCATCGACTGGCGGCGCGTGCCCCTGATTCCCGGGGCGCGCGAACTCGCGGCGCAAGGCTGCGTGACGGGCGCCTCAGGCCGCAACTGGGCCAGCTATGGGAGCGAGGTGAGCTTGCCGGCCGGCTTCACCGAAGTCGACAAGGCCTTGCTGAGCGACCCGCAGACCTCGGGCGGCCTGCTGGTGTCCTGCAGCGCGGACAGCGTGGACGAAGTGCTGGGAATCTTCCGGGACCAGGGGTTTGGGGATGCGGCGGTGATTGGGGAAGTCGCCGCGGGTCAAGGCATGGCCGTTCGCTGAAAAAAGAGGCAGGGGGCCTGCCACAGGCGCAATACCCCTAGGGTAAACCCGGAAATTTTTTGTCAGTCTTTATTCAGTGCGGCAGCGGGCATCCGTCGTACCATTCATGCCTCGGCGTACCCGGTGGGTACTTTCTCATTCAAAAAAACTGATCGGAGACATCCCCCGTGTCCGCACTCCTCAAACTCGCACTGGCCTATGACTGGCTGACCACGCGGCTGGGCAAGATCGCCGCCTGGACGGTGCTGCTGGCCGCGCTGATTTCGGCCGGCAATGCCTTTGTACGCTACGGCCTGGACATCAGCTCCAACGGCTGGCTGGAAATCCAGTGGTACCTGTTCGCCGCCACGGTGATGCTGGGCGCGCCCGTGGTGCTCAAGCTCAACGAGCACGTGCGGGTCGACATCATCTACGGCAAGCTCAAGGGTAACGGGCCGGTCTATGTGGACATCTTCGGCCTGATCTTCTTCCTGCTGCCGGTGATGGGCCTGATGGCCTACCTGAGCTGGCCGCTGTTCATGAGCATGTACCGCTCCGGGGAAGTCTCGGGCAACGCGGGCGGCCTGATCCGCTGGCCCGCGATGCTGTTGCTGCCGCTGGGCTTCGGCCTGATGTTTGTGCAGGGCCTGTCGGAAATCATCAAACGCATCTGCTACCTCCAGGGCAAGTTCGAGATGGACACGCACTACGAGAAGCCGGTCCAGTGATCCGTTTGCATCACCCGCTCCCATAAAAATACTTTCAGGACTACCCCATGCAAATGGAAAACTTCGCCCCGATCATGTTCGCGGGCCTCGTGCTGATCATGCTGATCGGCTTCCCCGTCGCCTTCTCGCTGGCCGCCCTCGGGCTGGGTTCGGGCTTTCTGGCCATCGAGATGGGCTGGTTCCCGGCCAGCTTCATGTCCAACCTGCCGCTCAATATGTTCGGCATCCTGTCGAACGAGCTGCTGCTGGCGATTCCCTTCTTCACCTTCATGGGCGCCATCCTTGAGAAGTGCGGCCTGGCCGAGGACATGCTGGACTCCATGGGCCAGCTGTTCGGCCCCGCCAAGGGTGGCCTGGGCTACTCGGTCATCATCGTCGGCTTCATTCTGGGCGCCATCACCGGAACGGTGGCCGGCCAGGTGATCGCCATGGCGCTGATCTCGCTGCCCGTGATGATCCGCTACGGCTACAACATGCGCTACGCCACCGGCGTGCTGGCGGCCTCGGGCACCATCACGCAGCTGGTGCCGCCCTCGCTGGTGCTGATCGTCATGGCCGACCAGCTGGGCCGCTCGGTGGGCGACATGTACAAGGGCGCCTGGGGCCCCTCCATCCTGCAGGTGCTGATTTTCGCGGGCTATACCTTCGCGCTCGGCGTGTTCAAGCCGCACCACGTGCCGGGCGTTCCCAAAACCGCGCGCACGCTCAACGGCTGGGCACTGTGGGCCAAATGCCTGCGCGGCATCATCCCCTCGGCCATCCTGATCTTTGCGGTGCTGGGCTCCATGGGCGGCCTGCCCGGTATCGACAAGGCCATCGCCACGCCGACCGAAGCCGGCGCCATGGGCGTGGTGGGCGCGCTGGTGCTGGCCGCCATGCACAAACGCCTGACCCCGACGCTGATCTGGGAAGCCATGATAGGCACCATGCGCCTGACGGCCATGGTGGTGTTCATCCTGATAGGCGCGCGCGTCTTCTCGATGGTGTTCCAGGGCGTGGACGGCGCCAAGTGGGTCGAGCACATGCTCAGCGGCCTGCCCGGCGGCCAGATCGGCTTCCTGATCGCCGTCAACCTGTTCATCTTCTTCCTGGCCTTCTTCCTCGACTTCTTCGAGATCGCCTTCATCATCCTGCCCATGCTGGGCCCGGTCGCCGACAAGCTGGGCATTGACCTGATCTGGTTTGGCGTGCTGCTGTGCGTGAACATGCAGACCAGCTTCATGCACCCGCCTTTCGGTTTCGCGCTGTTCTACCTGCGCGGCATCGCCGACACGCTGTTCAAGGAAGGGCGCATCCCCAAACCCATCAAGTCCAACGACATCTACCTGGGCGCGATTCCCTGGGTGGCGATGCAGCTGCTGCTGGTGGCGATCGTGATCTTCGTGCCGCAGACGGTGACCATCTTCCTCGACAAGCCCGAGGTGATAGACCTGGACAAGGTCAAGATCGAAATACCGGTCGACGACAGCGCCACCCCGCCCGCAGGCGCGGCCAGCGGCGCGGCAGGCAGCGATCCGCTGGCGCCGCCGGCCGAGCCGAGCTCCGAGGACGAACAGAAAAAGGTCGACGAGCTGTTCAAGACCAAATAAGCCGCCCGCACCACAGGCTGCCAGCGCCCCTTTCGCGAGGGGCGTTTTTTTTTGCTACCCTGGGCCACCGGCCCACGCCCCCGCCCTGCCCGCACATCATCACCCGCCATGGACCCTACTCCCACACCCAGCCCCTATTTCGGCCCGCCGCCCTTCAAGTTCACGCCCACGGGCGGGAGCATCTCGGGGCCGGCGTTTTCCGTGACCTTCAAGATCCTGTCCACCCTCATCGTGGCGGCACTGGCCGCGGCCTTTGCGCAAGCCTGGCTGGCCGGCAGGGCCTCGGGCGCATCGGCCGCCGGCGGCTGGTTTATCGCGGGCCTGCTGCTGGTGAGCTACACGGGCTGGCACATCCTGCGCAGCGTCACGCGCATCGATGAGCAGGGCCTGCACCAGAGCTGGGTCTGGGACAAACACATGGAGCTGCGCGAGCTGGCCTACGGCAAGCTGATACGCGTGCGCGGACTCGAATGGCTGATCGCGCCGCGCCTCTATGTGCGCACGCTGATGGGCAAGTTTGCGGTGTTCTATGCCGCCTCGCCCGAGATGGTGGCGGAATTCGAACGCCTGGTGAGCGAGCTAAAGGCCTTCCGCAGTCAACGCTAAGGGCGCCCCCGCTGCCCTGAAAAAGCAGGCGAAAAAAAACCGCGACGTGTCGCGGTTTTTTTATGCACGAGCGGCGCTTACAGCGTTACGCCTTGCATATAGGTATCGAAACGCGATTCAGCAAAACGGAACCAGAGGATCTGGTCCTTCTGGAAAGCGCGGTAGTCGCCGTAGATCTTCTTCCAGTCGGGGTTCTTCTCGGCCAGCTCGCCGTAGAGGTCCATCGCGGCCTTGAACGAAGCGTCGAGCACGGGCTTGGGGAAGGGCAGGATCTTGGTCTTGGCGCCCACCAGCTGCTTGAGCGCGGTCGGGTTGCGGGCGTCGTACTTGGCCTGCATGTCGATGTGCGCATGCGAGGCGGCGCTTTCGACAATCGCCTTGTATTCCGCGGGCAGGGCTTCGAGGGCCTTGTTGTTGATGAAGAAGTCCACTTCAGGACCGCCTTCCCACCAGCCGGGGTAGTAATAAAACGGCGCAACCTTGTTGAAGCCCAGTTTCTGGTCGTCGTAAGGGCCCACCCACTCAGCGGCGTCCAGTGTGCCCTTTTCGAGCGCCTGGTAGATTTCGCCGCCGGGCAGGTTCTGCGGCACCACGCCGAGGCGCTCCACCACCTTGCCGGCAAAGCCGCCGATGCGGAACTTCAGGCCCTTCAAGTCGGCCACGGTCTTGATTTCCTTGCGGAACCAGCCACCCATCTGGGTGCCGGTGTTGCCGCCGGGAAAGCTCACGAGGTTGTACTTGGCGTAGAACTCGTTCATGAGCTTGCGGCCGTTGCCCTCGTACATCCAGGCCGACATCTGGCGCGAGTTCATGCCGAAGGGAATGGCCGCGCCTATGGCGAAGGCCTCGTTCTTGCCGAAGTAGTAGTAAGGCACGGTGTGGCACATTTCCACGGAACCCTGGCCCACGCCGTCGACCACGCCGAAGGCGGGCATCAGTTCACCGGCCGCGTGCACGCTGATCTGGAACTTGCCGCCGGTCATCTCGCTGACCTTCTTGGCGAACACTTCGGCGCCGCCGTAAATCGTGTCCAGCGGCTTGGGGAAGCTGGAAGCCAGGCGCCAGCGTATGGTGGCCTGCGCGTGAACCGCGGGGGCGATGCCGGCAGCGAGAACGCCGGCAATGCCGGCGTTTTTGATAAGGGAGCGACGATCCAAAATGCTATCTCCTGAAAGTTTGTCAAACGTGCGGGGCCTGAATGGCGCCCGCCGGACCTCTCGAGCCGGTACGGCCGGTAAAGGCAGCGTCCTCAGCGAAGGCCAGCTGGGATTTTGTCAGCTTTTACTTCGGGATCACACCGTTTGTACCCACCTGTTTCAAGAATAAAAAAGCCGCCTCTGGGAGGCGGCTTGCAAATTCCTGACGGGGCGCGAAGGCCCCGCGGGAATCAGAGCTTCTGGGCTTGCATGAAGCGGTCGAAGGTGGCTTCGGTGAAGCGGAACCACAGGTTCTGGTCGGCGCGGAACTTGGAGTAGTCGGCGTAGATTTTTTTCCAGTTCTCGTTCTTGGCGCTGAGCTCCTCATACAGGGCCATGGCTTCCTTGAAGGCGGCGTTCATCACGTCGGTGGGGAAAGGCCGCAGCTTGGTGCCCGCGCCCACCAGCTGCTTGAGAGCCGCCGGGTTCTTGGCATCGTATTTGGCCTGCATCTCGCCGTGGGCCTGGGCCGCGGCGGCCTCCACGATGGCCTTGTATTCGGGCGAGAGCGCCTCGAAGGCCTTGTTGTTGATGAAGAAGTCCAGCTCGGGGCCGCCCTCCCACCAGCCGGGGTAGTAGTAAAACGGCGCGACCTTGTTGAAGCCCAGCTTCTGGTCGTCATACGGGCCCACCCATTCGGCGGCATCGATGGTGCCTTTTTCCAGCGCCTGGTAGATCTCGCCGCCGGGGATGTTCTGCGGCACGCCGCCAATGCGCTCGAGCACCTTGCCGGCGAAGCCGCCAATGCGCATCTTCAGGCCCTTGATGTCCTTGACGGACTTGATTTCCTTGCGGTACCAGCCGCCCATCTGGGCGCCGGTGTTGCCGCCCGGGAAATTGACGATGTTGTACTTGGTGTAGAACTCGCGCATCAGCTTCAGGCCGTTGCCTTCGTACATCCAGGCGCTCATCTGCCGGCTGTTCAGGCCGAAGGGGATGGCGCAGCCCAGCGCGAAGCATTCGTCCTTGCCGAAGAAATAATAAGGCGCGGTGTGGGCCGCCTCGATGGAGCCCTGCTGCACGCCGTCGACCACGCCGAAGGCGGGCATCAGTTCGCCGGCCGCATGGACCGAGATTTCGAACTTGCCGCCGGACATGTTCTTGACGGCCTTGGCGAACACCTCGGCCGCGCCGAAGATGGTGTCCAGCGATTTCGGAAAGCTCGATGCCAGGCGCCATCGAACGGTGGCCTGGGCATGAACTGCTGGTGCCACGCCGGCAGCCAGCACACCGGCGATGCCGGCATTTTTGATGAGTGAGCGACGATCCATAAAACTCTCTCCTGAAGTTATTGAAGTTGTCCGTAGGGGGTCCGCCACACGGCCGGGTACTGCAATAGTTGCAGCGTCCCGAACGCGCCGGCGGAGCATGGACACTTTGTCACTCTTTTTCAGAAAGTTACCCAGTTCTTACCCGTAGATCGCCACAGATTTCCGCAAAAAAAGCCGCCCCATGGGCGGCTTTCTCCGGCACGGGCCTGCGCGGGCAGGCGTGCTCAGGGCTTAGCGTCCGGGCAAACAGCCCGGCAAGGCCTGTTTACAGTTTCTGGCTTTGCATGAAGCGGTCGAAAGTGGCTTCGGTAAACCGGAACCACAGGTTCTGGTCGCCGCGGAATTTCGAATAATCAGCGTAGACCTTGCGCCAGCTTTCGTTCCTGGCCGACAGCTCTTCGTAGAGCTTCATGGACTCCTTGAAAGCCGCGCTCATGACGTCCGCGGGGAAGGGACGCAGCTTGGCGCCTGCGCCCACCAGTTGCTTGAGGGCCGTGGGGTTCTTGGCGTCGTATTTGGCCTGCATGTCGACGTGGGCCGCCGCGCTGGCGACTTCGACGATGGCCTTGTACTCGGGCGTGAGCGCGTCGTAGGCCTTCTGGTTGATGTAGAGGTCCAGTTGCAGGCCGCCTTCCCACCAGCCGGGGTAGTAGTAGTTGGGCGCCACCTTGTTGAAACCCAGTTTCTGGTCGTCGTAGGGGCCTATCCATTCGGCCGCGTCTATGGTGCCTTTTTCCAGGGCCTGGTAGATCTCGCCGCCGGGAATGTTTTGCGGCACGCCGCCCAGGCGCTCTATGACCTTGCCGGCAAAACCGCCGACGCGGAATTTCAGGCCCTTCATGTCGGCCAGCGACTTGATTTCCTTGCGGAACCAGCCGCCCATCTGCGCGCCGGTGTTGCCGCAGGGGAAGCTGATGATGTTGTATTTGGCGTAGAACTCGCGCATCAGCTTCAGGCCGTTGCCCTCGAAGGTCCAGGCGCTCATCTGGCGGCTGTTCAGGCCGAAGGGAATCGCCCCGCCTATGGCGAAGGTCTCGTCCTTGCCGAAGAAGTAGTAGGGCGCCGTGTGGGCCGCTTCGATGGAGCCTTGCTGCACGCCGTCGACCACGCCGAAGGCGGGCATCAGCTCGCCGGCCGCATGGACCGAGATTTCGAACTTGCCGCCCGAGATCGCCTTGACGTGTTTGGCGAAGGTCTCCGCGCCGCCGTAAATCGTGTCCAGCGACTTGGGGAAGCTGGAGGCCAGGCGCCAGCGAACGGCGGCCTGCGCATGAACGGCGGGCGCGACGCCCGCGGCCAGCACGCCGGCAACGCCCGCGTGCTTGATGAGTGAACGACGATCCATCAACTTGACTCCGAAGTGTGAAAAATAAAATTCCTTGGGGCCCGCGCATGCGCCGGCCAGACTGCCTGCGCAGGTCCTGGGGAATTCTAAAAATCAGGGGGATGTCACCCGGGCGGGTAAACCCTTGAAGAGCTGACAGCAAGCTGTCTATGTGAGCCCCCACGGTCGTTCACTTCGTGAGCCTGCGGCATCTCCCTGCCCCTTTCATCACGCGAGGGGCCGCTGCGCCTGCGGCCCGGCAAAGCCGGTTCCGCGGCTCATGCTGGTTTAAGAGTTCAGGGCGCACAACCAAGCGGGGGCCGCGGGACTGGCTTTGCCAGACCGCAGGCGCCGCCCCCTTGAGGGGGGAACAGGCTACACGCAGTGAGCCTGGACGGGGGTGAGCCTAGTTCTATGCGACGGACTTGAGCACCGGTTTGGTGGATTTTCCGGATTCGAGCAACGCGCCGAAACGCGCCGTGACGGACGCTTCGATGCCCGCGGCATCGAGGCCCTGCATGGCCAGCAGTTTGGCGTGGTCGCCGTGTTCGATGAACTCGTCCTTGAGGCCCAGGTGCAGCACGGGTTTGTTGACGCCCGCGGCTTGCAGGGCTTCGCTGACGGCGCTGCCGGCGCCGCCCATGATGGCGCCCTCTTCCACCGTGACCAGGGCTTCATGGCCGGCCGCGACCTTGAGCAGCAGTTCGGTGTCCAGCGGCTTGGCCCAGCGCATGTTGACGACGCTGGCGCCCAGCTTTTCGGCGGCCTGCAGGGCCGGGTACAGCAAGGTGCCGAAGGCCAGGATGGCGATGCCCGCGCCTTCGCGGCGGATTTCGCCTTTGCCGAAGGGCAGCGACTCCAGCCCCGCTTCGGGCTCCACACCGGCGCCGGCGCCGCGCGGGTAGCGCACGGCCACCGGGTGGTCCTGCTCGAAGGCGGAGGACAGCAGCTTGCGGCACTCGCGCTCGTCGGCGGGGCAGGCCACGCTCATGTTGGGGATGCAGCGCAGGTAGGGAATGTCGTAGGCGCCCGCATGCGTGGCGCCGTCGGCGCCGACCAGGCCGGCGCGGTCCAGCGCGAATACCACGGGCAGGTTCTGCAGGGCCACGTCGTGGATCAGCTGGTCGTAGCCGCGCTGCAAAAAGGTCGAATAGATCGCGACCACGGGCTTGAGGCCTTCGCAGGCCATGCCGGCGGCAAAGGTCACCGCGTGCTGCTCGGCGATGCCGACGTCGTGGTAGCGGGCCGGAAAGCGCTTGTGGAACTCGACCATGCCGGAGCCTTCGCGCATGGCCGGCGTGATGCCGACCAGGCGGGTGTCGTGTTCGGCCATGTCGCACAGCCACTGGCCGAAGACCTGGGTGAAGGTCTGCTTGGCCGGCGCGCTGGATTTTTGCAGGCCCATGGCCGGGTCGAACTTGCCGGGGCCGTGGTAGGCGATGGGGTCGGCTTCGGCCAGCTTGTAGCCCTGGCCTTTTTTGGTGACCACGTGCAGGAACTGCGGGCCGCCGTTGTTGTCCATCAGGTGCTTGATGTTTTCCAGCGTGGGCACCAGCGACTCGAGGTCGTGGCCGTCTATGGGGCCTATGTAGTTGAAGCCGAAGTTTTCAAACAGCGTGGCCGGCACGACCATGCCCTTGGCATGCGCTTCCAGGCGCTTGGCCAGCTCGAGCAGCGGCGGCGCCACGCGCAGCACCTGCTTGCCCACATGCTTGGCCGAGGCGTAAAAGCGCCCGCTCATGAGCTGGGCCAGGTAGCGGTTGAGCGCGCCCACGGGCGGGCTGATGCTCATGTCGTTGTCGTTGAGCACCACCAGCAGCTTGCAGTGGTCGTGCACGCCCGCGTTGTTCAGGGCCTCGAACGCCATGCCGGCGCTCATGGCGCCGTCGCCGATGATGGCCACGGCATGGCGGTCCTCGCCCTTTTGCTGGGCGGCCAGCGCCATGCCCAGTGCGGCGGAGATCGAGGTCGACGAATGCGCGGTGCCGAAGGTGTCGTACTCGCTTTCGTCGCGGCGCGGAAAGCCCGACAGCCCGCCGAACTGGCGCAGGCTGCCCATGCGCTCGCGCCGGCCCGTGAGGATTTTGTGCGGATAGGTCTGGTGGCCCACGTCCCACACCAGGCGGTCATCGGGGGTGTTGAAGACATAGTGCAGGGCCACCGTGAGCTCCACGGTGCCGAGGTTGGAGCTCAGGTGCCCGCCGGTCTGGGAGACGCTGTCGAGCACGAAGGCGCGCAGCTCGTCGGCCAGGGGTTTGAGGCCGTTGCGCGGCAGCTTGCGCAGGTCTGCGGGGCTGTGGATGGTTTCGAGCAATGGGTACATCGTGGTGTCGTTGTTATGGCGAGGCCGGTTCCTCTTCCCTGATTTCCTGTTTTCCTGATTGGTCAGCACTGTGCCGTTCGGGGCCTGTGTCTTGTGTCCTAGTGGTGGCGGTTGACCAGCATGTCGGCCAGCGCGCGCAAGGCTTCGGTGCGGGCCAGCCCGCTGGCGTCCAGGCCGGCCAGGGCCCTGGCCAGCAGCTGCTGCGCATAGGCCCTGGAGGCCTCCAGCCCCATCAGCGAAACAAAGGTGGGCTTGTCCTGGGCAGCATCCTTGCCGGCGGTCTTGCCGAGCGTGGCCGAGTCGGCGGTGACGTCGAGGATGTCGTCAACCACCTGGAAGGCCAGGCCGACGGCCGCGCCGTAGTCGCGCAAGGCCTGCCAGGCCGCGGGCGTCGCCGCACCGCAGGCCGCGCCCATCATGACGCTGGCTTCCAGCAGCGCGCCGGTTTTCAGGCGGTGCATTTCGTGCAGCTGCTGCGAATTCAAGGGCATGCCCACGCTGGCCAGGTCAATCGCCTGGCCGCCGGCCATGCCCTGGAAGCCGGCCGCCTGGGCCAGCATGCGGCACAGCCGCGCCTGCGTGGCAGCGTCGACGGTGCCGTCCTCGGGTGTCAGGAACTCAAAGGCCAGGGCCTGCAGCGCGTCGCCGGCCAGCAGCGCCTGGGCCTGGCCGAACTTGACGTGCACCGTGGGCTTGCCGCGGCGCAGCACGTCGTTGTCCATGCAGGGCATGTCGTCATGCACCAGCGAATAAGCGTGGATCAGCTCGACCGCGCAGGCGGCGCGCAAGGCGGCCTGGCCGTTGCCGCCCACGGCCTCGCAGGCCGCCATGACCAGCAGCGGGCGCAGGCGCTTGCCGCCGTCGAGCACGGCATAACGCATGGCATCGCCCAGGCCGGCGGGCGCGGGCGCATCGGTGGGGCAGGCCACCCAGCGGGACAAGGCGCTCTCGACGGCGGCAAGCTGTCTTGCGCTCCAGTCGCTCAGCGTGAACAGGGGCAGTTTTTCAGGGGCGTTCAATCGGTATCTCTGTTTGTGTCTGGATCGGGTAGCGGGGTGCGGCTTTCGGGCCGCCTTACTCCTGCACCCAGGGCTTGAGTTCCGTGCCTTCGAGCACCTTGATCTGGGTTTCCACGGCTTCGAGCTTGTCGCGGCAGAACTTCAGCAGCTGCGCGCCGCGCTGGTAGCCTGTCAGCAGCTGGTCCAGCGGCAGCTGGCCGGACTCCAGGCTGTCCACCAGTTCCTCGAGTTCCTGCAGGGCCGCCTCATAGCTGGCGGGCAGCGCCGCGGCGGCAGGTGTCGAAGAGGTGGGGGATGAAGCGCTTTTGGCCATGGTTCTCTGGATGTAGGCCTGATTTTAGGCCGTTGCGAGGGGATTGCGGCGCCCGGCACGCCGGGGCTGCAAATGCAATATTCGTATTATCCGGCGGCGGCGCGCAAAGCCCCCGGATTCACCCCGCGCGGGTACAATTGATAACAGTTCTCGATAACAACGGTGACCCCGTTGCGGGAAACCCGGCCTTGTTTTCACCCGTGGGCTGACGCTCAGCCTGCTTCCCTGGTTTGTCAACTGCCTCCAAAGCCTCGCGCGGCGGCATGTTCACCCGAAATTTGCATGTCTGACCTCAGCCTTCGCCTCCTTCAGGCCACCAGCCAGCTCCCGATTTCCAGCTACTTTGATGCGGGCCTGTACCAGCGGGAGCAGCAAAAGCTGTTCACGCACGGGCCGCGCTACCTGGCCCATGAACTGGCGGTGCCCAACCTGGGCGACTACTACGCCCTGCCGCACGAGGGCGAGGGCCGGGCGCTGGTGCGCAACGCCTCGGGCATAGAGCTGATCTCCAACGTCTGCCGGCACCGGCAATCGACCATGCTGCAGGGCCGCGGCAACACCGGCAGCAACATCGTCTGCCCGCTGCACCGCTGGACCTACAACACCTCGGGCGAACTCATAGGCGCGCCGCACTTCGAGATCGATCCCTGCCTGAACCTGAACCGCTACAAGACCAGGACCTGGAACGGCCTGGTGTTCGAGGACAACGGCCGCGACGTCGCGGCCGAGATGGCGCAGCTGGCCACCCATGCCGACCTCGATTTTTCGGGCTACCAGCTCGACAAGGTGCACCTGCACGAGTGCAACTACAACTGGAAGACCTTCATTGAGGTCTACCTCGAGGACTACCACGTCGGCCCCTTCCACCCCGGCCTGGGCGGCTTCGTCACCACCGACGACTTGCGCTGGCAGCTCGAGGCCGACTATTCGGTGCAGACGGTGGGCGTGTCGGACAAGCTCGGCAAGCCGGGCACCGACACCTACAAGAAATGGCACGACGTGGTGCTGCAGTACCGCAAGGGCGTGCCGCCCAAATACGGCGCGATCTGGCTCACCTACTACCCGCACGTGATGGTCGAGTGGTACCCCCATGTGCTGGTGGTCAGCACGCTGCATCCGCAGGGGCCGGACAAGACGCTCAACGTGGTGGAGTTCTTCTACCCCGAGGAAATCTGCGCCTTCGAGCGCGAATTCATCGAAGCCCAGCAGGCCGCCTACATGGAAACCTGCGTGGAGGACGACGAAATCGCCCTGCGCATGGACGCCGGCCGCAAGGCCTTGCTGCTGCGCGGCGACAACGAATTCGGCCCTTACCAAAGCCCCATGGAAGACGGCATGCAGCACTTTCACGAGTGGTACCGCCGCGAGATGGGCGCCAGCAAAACCACACAGATGATTTGACGTCGCGACCGTGCATATGATGGCTGCCGCCCCGCTTTTTTTCGGGGCCGCAGCCATTTTTCATTCCATCCTTCCCCGCCCCTAAACCCGCCGCACACCATGCAAGCCGTCTGGATGATTTTTTCTTCGTTCATGTTTGCCACCATGGGGGTCTGCGTGAAGTACGCGTCGGAGCATTTCAACAGCGCCGAGCTGGTGTTCTACCGCGGCGTCCTGGGCATTCTCTTCATGGCGGCCTATGCGCGTGCGCGCGGCATCACGCTGGCCACCCGCTACCCGGCCATGCACGCCTGGCGCAGCGTGATCGGCGTGATGTCGCTGTCGGCCTGGTTTTACGCGATTGCGCATTTGCCGCTGGCCACCGCCATGACGCTCAACTACATGAGCAGCGTGTGGATCGCGGCCTTCCTGGTCGGCGGCGCGCTGATGGCCTGGACGCCGCCGAAAACCAACACCAGCGCCCCGGCCAACACGCCCCCGGAGGGTGGCGCGGCCAGCCTGGGGGCCTTGTTTTCCAGCCAGGGGCCGCTGGTGATGGCCATTCTCGCGAGCTTTGCCGGCGTGGTCATGCTGCTGCGCCCGGCCATAGACCAGAACCAGACCTTTGCCGGCCTGGTGGGCCTGATGTCCGGTCTGGGCGCCGCCTTCGCCTATATGCAGGTCATGGCGATCTCGCGCATGGGCGAGCCCGAAACCCGCACCGTGTTTTACTTCGCCGTGGGCACGGCGGTGGCCGGCGCGCTGGGCATGGCGGTCATGGGTGTGACGCCCTGGAACTGGCGCCACGCACTGTGGCTGCCGCCCATAGGCATACTGGCGTCGCTGGGCCAGCTGGCCATGACCAAGGCCTATTCGATGTCGGAGAACCACGGCGGCACGCTGATGGTGGCCAACCTGCAGTACTCGGGCATTGTGTTCGCGGCCCTCTACAGCCTGATCCTGTTTGGCGACAATATTCCCCTGATCGGCTGGGCCGGCATGGTGCTCATCATCGTGAGCGCGATTGCGGCCACGGTGCTGCGCGCCCGCGCCGCGCCAAATGCCCCCGCCGAGGAACATTAAGGAGCGAAAGATGAGCTACACCACCCTGATTTCCGCCGAACAGCTGCAAGCCCTGGTCGCTTCGGCCAAACCGCTGCGCATCTTCGATTGCAGCTTCGACCTCATGAAGCCGGGCCTGGGGCTGGAGCAGTACCTGGCCTCGCACATCCCCGGCGCCGTGTACGCCAACCTGGACACCGCGCTGAGCGCCAAACACGGCGTGCCGGGTGCCCACGGGATCATCACCGCCAGCGGCGCCGACGCGCCCGCGTCGGGCGGGCGCCACCCGCTGCCCAATCGCGAGAAGTTCGCGACCTGGCTGTCCAGCGTCGGTTTCGGCAACGACATGCAAGCCGTCGTTTACGACCGCAACGGCGCCAACTACTGCGGGCGCCTGTGGTGGATGCTCAAGTGGGCCGGCCATGAAAACGTCGCCATGCTCGACGGCGGCCTGCAGGCCTGGCAGGCGGCGGGCGGCGCGGTGAACAGCGGCGAGGAGCCCGCGCATTTCCAGGCCAGCTTCCTGCTCGCACCGGCCAGGGCCACGCTGGTGTCGGCCGATACCGTGGCCGCGCAACTGGGGCGGCCGGCCCAGACCCTGATCGATGCGCGCGCCACGCCGCGCTTCAAGGGCGAGGTGGAGCCGCTGGACCCGGTGGCCGGCCATATCCCGGGCGCGCTGAACCGGCCTTTCAGCCAGAACATCGGCGCCGACGGCAAATTCAAGCCGGCCGCGCAGCTCAAGGCCGAGTTTGAAACCCTGCTGGCGGGCCGCGACCCGGCCACCGTGGTGCACCACTGCGGCAGCGGCGTCAGCGCCGTGCCCAACCTGGTCGCGATGGAAATCGCCGGCCTGGGCCGGACGGGCCTCTACGCCGGCAGCTGGAGCGACTGGTGCAGCGATCCGCAGCGCCCGGTGGCGCAGGGCTAGCAATCCCTGTTAACGCCCCAACAAAAAAACGCCACCGGCCTTGCCTGGTGGCGTTTTTCTTTAAGCCCGCACGAAGGCGGCGGCTCTCTTTATTTGGTGCCGCCGCTGGCCGGTGTGCCGGGGGCGGCCGAACCCGAATTCGAGACAGCAGCACTGGCCTCCGGCGTTGGCGTGGGGCTGGTGCCACTGCTGCTGGTGGAAGGCGTCGAAGGCGTGGAGGAAGTTGACGGGCTGGAGCTGGACGGCGTCGAGGAGGTCGCGCCGGTGTCTTCAACTTTTTTCCCACAGGCGCCCAGCGCCAGCAGGGCAGCCAGGGCCAGGGCCGTTGCGGCAGCGGGTTTCAATTTGGATGCGTGCATGTGTGTTTCCTTGTATGAAGAGATGAAGGGATAGGAAGATCAATCTGTCGATCGGCGGAAGTTGGCTGAACGCCAGCCAGACATCAATTTAGCCGCGCCTTGCAGCCATGCCCCATGAGACGGTGTCCCACAGGGCTGTAGGGCTTTTTCGATGGGTAGGCGCCGGGTGCGCGCACCGGAAGGCGCGCGCTTCAGCAGGCGCGGGCGTGGCCTGTCAAGCGGATGCGCCTGTGTGGGTTGTCGCGCCGCGCCCCCGAGCTGGGGCCGGCGCCGCGGCTGCTCCTGGAACCGTTGTCCGGCCTGTCGCCCACCTGGCCCTTGGAAGGGCTGGGTTCGGGTTTGTGGGCGTGAAGGGTGTCGCTGCTTTTCATGGAAGGTCTCCTTGGGCTTGCAGGCGCCGGCCGGCTGTGCCGGAAGTCCGGCTCGCCTTTGCAGGGGCGCACAAAGTCTGTTGGTTTCACTCTAAAAGCCGCGCGGCATCGCCGCTGTAGGCAATGCCTGCGCATGGCGTAGGAAACGGCCTACAAATTCAGGCCGGAGGCCGCGCCGGGGAGCGCACATGCTCGGGCCGCACGCCCACACCCACCGCATAAGCCGGCAGCGCCTGCAACAGCGGCCAGCGGCGCATCAGCTTCAAGGGCCAGGGCAGCGCCATGGATGGGGCTTCGCTGCCGCGCGCCGCCAGCACCGGGCTGAGCACGCGGTTCTGGATGGCCACCTGCGCCGCCTGGGTGAGCCGGGTCGGCAGCAGGCGCCGCTTTTCCACCCGGGCCAGGAATGGCGTCAGGGCCGCCGTGCCCACGCGCGCATCGGCCAGCGGCTGCGCCAGCGTGTTGGCCGCCGCCACCGCATCCTGCACCGCCAGGTTGATGCCTACGCCGCCCACCGGCGACATGGCATGCGCGGCGTCGCCTATGCACAGCAGGCCGGGCCTGTACCAGCGCTCCAGCCGGTCCACCGTCACGCTGAGCAGCTTGATGTCGTCCCAGCTTGCCAGCGCGTCCATGCGGCCCGCGAACAGCGGTGCCACTTTCACGACATCGGCCTTGAAGGCTTCCAGGCCGCGCGCGCGCACGGCCTCAATGCCGCCCTTGGGAATCACATAAGCGCACTGCCAGTAGCTGCTGCGATCGATCATCGCCAGGAAGATGCCGGTATTGATGCGCCCGCCGGAGGTGGAGGGGTCGCCCGGCAGCTTGGGTAGCCGCATCCACAGCACGTCGATGGGCGCGCCCAGGTCGCGCACCACCAGCCCGGCGGCGGCACGCACCGCCGAGCGCCGGCCGTCGGCGCCTATGACCAGGTCCGCCCTCACCTGCAGGGGGCCTTCCAGCGTCGTGACCTGCACGCCCGTCACCATGCCGCCCTCTTCGCTCAGCCCCGTGACTTCGGCGTTCTGCAGCAAACGGAAACCCGGGTAAAGCTCGGCTTCGTCGCGCACGAAGTCGAGGAACTCCCACTGCGGCATCATCGCGATGAACTGGCAGCGTATGCGCAGGCGCTTGAAATTGGCGAGCACCAGTTCCGTGTCGCCCACCATCGCGCGCATTTCGCTGACCTCCTCATGCGGACGCGCCAGGAATTTGTCCAGCAGGCCCAGTTCGTGGATCACCTGCAGCGTGGACGGGTGCACGGTGTCACCGCGAAAGTCACGCAGGAAATCCGCGTGCTTTTCAAGCACCAGCACCTCCACGCCGGCGCGTGCCAGCAGCAGGCCCAGCACCATGCCGGCCGGGCCGCCGCCGGCGATGCAGCAGCGAACCTTGAGAACTTCAGCCATGGCGTCTCCCTCGAGGAAAAGTCCCCCGACCTTATAGAAGCTGGCCGCGCAGTGCAAGCGCGGGGCCGGCGCTCAGCCCGGTGGCGCAGGGGCCAGGCCCGGTTTCAGGCTTGCACCCGGGGAAGTGCCGGATACGGCGCCGGTATCAAGCTCATCGTGGTTGTGGCCGTCATCGTCAATGGCCTGCTGGCCATGGTGGGGGTGGTGGGATTCTTTGGGGCTGATTTCGGGAAATGGCTTGACGACCGGCTGGTGCAACAGCTCGGCGCCTTCGGGGCTGGTGTCTATCGGCATGTCGGTTCTCCTTGTAGCAGTCAAACCCTGCGGGAAACCCGAAACGGGTGTCCTGCCTGCGTTGCGCATTTCCTCTGCGCTTGATGACACTACACCGGTTTCAATTTCATTGCTGACAGCGCTTTTTTCGCCTATATCAAGCTCATTGGCATGGGCGTGGTCTGCACCTCGCCCGGCTCCGGCGGCGTGTCCAGGGGCGGCAGCGGCTCGGGCGGCGGCGTGTTGGGGCTGGTGGCCATGGGCTAGCGCTCTTTCTTTCCCACCTTGCGCGGCAGGTCGCGGATCATGGCCTCGCCTTTTTTGTCGCGCCCGTCGGAGGGAAGGTCGTCCTCCAGTGTTGGCTCGGGCTCCTCATTGCCGGGGCGCTTGTGCGCGCCGGCGCGGGGCTGCGCCGCTTCGGCTTTCGGGGACCGGGCTTTGGTGATCTGGGCCGGCTCGGCCGGCAGCGTGTGCGCCGGCTCATCGGGCGAGCCCGTACCCAGTGGAACGCCGCCGTCAGGCGAATGGCCGCGCCGGGTATTCATCACAAGCCCACCAGCATGAGCGGCAAGTCGTGGGTGGCCAGCGCCGCGGCGGCGGCCATGCTGGCGAAGACCGTGATGAAGAACGCGATATAGGCCGCGGCACGCGGGCGGCGAACAATGCGCGGCTTGTGCTGCGACGCTTTGCGGGGCGGCCGGCCGCTGCCAAAGGCAGTCGACGGGCGGAAGGCACTGGAAACCGTGGTGGGTTCTGAATGGAAGTTCATGGCGGGCCTGCCTTTGCACAAGGGATAGTGGGCTGGGAAGAATGCCGGTTCCATCTTCCCGCCGCACCCCAAACCGGCCTATAGGCCGCCAAGCCCTGAGCTTGTCAGGCACCGTCTTACAGCAGCGCCGCTGGGCCGAAAACCTCAATGGTGGTGCGCCATGCCGCTGATCAGCGTGACCAGGCCTATGCCAATCGCCAGCCAGGCGATCTGCGCCATGGTTTCACGGGCGGTCACGCGTTTTTGCAACTGCGGGATCAAATCGGCCAGCGCGACGTAGATGAAGCTGCTCGAGGCCATGATCAGGAAAAACGGCAGGTAGTCATAGAGCTGGTCGACCAGCGCATAGCCGACCACGCCGCCCAGCGCCGTCACCGCGCCCGCCAGCGAGACCTTGACGAGGGCGGCGCGCCGGTTGTTCGAGGTCTGGCGCAGCACCACCAGATCGCCCATGTGGTGGGGCACCTCGTGCACCAGCACCGCCAGCGCGGCGACCACGCCCAGCCGCAGATCCGCCATAAAGGCCGAGGCGATCAAAATGCCGTCGCCGAAGGCATGCACGCTGTCGCCGGCCAGCACGGCCCAGCCGCCGGTCCGGGCTTCGCCATGCCTATGCCCATGGTCGTGGTCGTGGTGGCTGTGCGCGGCATGCACATGCCCGGTATGGTCATGCTGCGCATGCGCCGCCGCCTCGGGGCCATGGTGCTCGCCGCCGTGGTGCTCATGCCCGTGGTGCCAGAGCTCGGCCTTGTCGAGCAGGAAAAAGAACACCAGCCCCACCAGCAAGGTGGCGAACAGCTCCTTGGCGCCGGCCTGGCTTTCAAAGGCCTCGGGCAGCAGGTGCATAAAGGCCGTGGCCAGCAGCGCGCCGGCGGCCAGGCTCAGCATGTGCTGGGTGTAGCGGGTCAGCACGCCGAAGCTCAGCAAGGCCGCCAGCCACACGCTGCCGATGCCGGCGGCCAGGGTTCCCATCAAGATTGCTAGCAAAGTCATAGCTACATATGCCCGTATTGATTGGGCCAAAGCCCAAATTGTTCAGCCCATGCCTGCAGGGGCAACCCGGAGGTTACACCACAGACGACAAAACCCCGGGCGCGGCATTCAATGCCAGCGGGCCGGGGTTCTTTTAATCTTATCAAGCCTGTCAAGAGGGGCTAGCGTAAAAAAGCCGCCAGCCCTTTTCAGGGGAGGCGGCTTACATCCTGCCAGCGGGGAATCAGACTACACCGTGGCTCTTAAACCACTCCAGTGCACGCTTGAAGCCGTCCTCAGCCGCGTCCTTGCGGTAGCTCGGGCGGTAATCGGCATGGAAGGCGTGGGGAGCCTGCGGGTAGACCACAAACTCGGAGGCGGCGGCGGCCTTGTTGCCTTTGGCGCCGGCTTCGGCCAGTGCGTCCTTCATCTGGTTGACAGTGGTCAGGGGGATGCCGCCGTCCTGGCCGCCGTACAAACCGAGCACCGGCGCCTTCAGGCCTGCCGCCAGGTCCAGCGGGTGCTTGGGCGTGAGCGCCGAGGGCTGGCCGACCAGGCGGCCGTACCAGGCCACGCCGGCCTTGACGTTCTTGCTCTGCTCGGCGTACAGCCAGGTGATGCGGCCGCCCCAACAAAAGCCGGTGATGCCGACCTTTTTGGTGTTTCCGCCGTTGGCGCCCGCCCACTTCACCGCGCCGTCCAGGTCGGCCATGACCTGTTCGTCGGGCACCTTGGAGACGACTTCGGCCAGCAGCTTGGCCATTTCGTTGTACTTGCTGGGGTCGCCCTGGCGCGCGTAGAGCTCGGGGGCGATGGCCAGGTAGCCGGCCTTGGCGAAGCGCCGCGCGGTGTCGGCGATGTATTCGTGCACGCCGAAGATTTCCTGGATCACCAGCACCACCGGCAAGTTGGTCTTGCCGGCGGGCGCCGCGAAGAAGGCTGGCACCTTGAAGCCATTGACCTCGTAAGTGGTCTCGCCGGTCTTCAGGCCTTCCGAGGAGGTCTTGATGGCGGTCTGCGCCATGATGGGCATGGCAGTGGCGGCATAACCGACACCCAGGGCCGTTTTGAGCGCGGTGCGGCGGCTGGCGCCGGCTTCGGTGCTACGCCCGGGCAGCAGCGCATCGAAATCTTTTTTCTGGTCGTGTTCAAGCATGGCGGTTTCCTCACAGATAGTTGTTGGGGAGAGAAAGGCAAACAGTCGGAGTCTATGCGGCCCCGGAAGTTCTTGCCACCGCGGGGCGATGGCACGGTGTTTTCCCTTGCCCCCGCCCCCCTTCATTTCAGCGTCCCGGCCTCAGACGATCTTGACGCTGAGCTCCGGCAGGCCGTCGATGTGGCATTCGATGACGTCGCCCTTGACCACCGGGCCGACGTTTTCGGGCGTGCCTGAATAAATGATGTCACCGGGGAAGAGCTCAAAAGCCTCNGACAGCTTGGAGATCTGCTCGGCCACCGACCAGATCATGTGGTTGAGCGTNGCGTTCTGCTTGAGCTGGCCGTTAACCTTGAGCCAGATCGCGCCCTTGGTGTANTGGCCGGTCTGCGCCACCTTGTGGATGGGNCCTATGGGGGCCGACATGTCAAANCTCTTGCCGATTTCCCAGGGTTTTTTCTGGTCGCCCATGCCGCGCTGCAGGTCGCGCCTAGTCATGTCCAGGCCCAGCGCGTAGCCGTAGACCAGGTCCAGCGCCTTGTCCATGGGGATGTTGCGCCCGCCCTTGGCCAGCGCCGCCACCAGTTCCACCTCATAGTGGTAGTTCTTGGTCAGCGTGGGATAGGGATGGTCGGCGACCTTGCCGGGCGGCACCACCTGGATGGCGTCGGTCGGCTTCTGGAAAAAGAAAGGCGGCTCGCGGCTGGGGTCCGAGCCCATCTCGATCGCATGGGCCGCGTAGTTGCGGCCTATGCAGTAGATGCGGCGAACCGGGAACATCTCGGTGCTGCCCGCGATGGGGATGTAGGTCCCGGCCACCGCGAAGGGCGTGGCCGGCGCATTGGCCGCCGTTCCGGGCGTGGCGCAGCCGACGACCGCGCCCGTCGCCATCAGGGCGCCTGTTTGCAAAATTCCGCGTTTGCTCATGTCTGGTTGTGTCATGGGTGTCTCCTGGATTGATAAAAGCTGGAGCTTGTTGTCGGCGTTTTTCTCCAACCGTAAAGCTTAGGGCGGACACGGCTTGCCCAGGCGGACGCAATTACGCATTTACCGGACGATTCAATGCAGTGCTGCTGCAGCGCAGCAGATGAATAGATTTACCTAGAGCCGCTCAAAAACCCAGCGAAGCGGTCCTGGCTAGGCGCGTCGCCGCAGACAGTGCTGAAGGCACGGCAAGGCGGCGCAACAACGCCAGGAGGGGTTTTGAGCGGCTCAAGCGCCGGAGATCTTGGCGCGTACGCTGTCGCGATAAGCCTTGGGCGTCTGGCCAAAGCGCTGGCGGAAGCGCCGCGCGAAATAAGCCTCGTCGGCAAAACCCGAGGCATGGGCGATGCTCGCGATGCGCTGGCCGCTGTGCGCGAGTTGCTCCTGGGCAAATTCCAGCCGCCGCTCGGTCACCAGGTCGGTGAAGGTCTTGCCGGTTTCCTTTTTTAAAAGGTGGGCCAGGTAATTGGGCGAGAGAAAGGCGGCCGCCGCCGCATCGGCCAGCGTGACTTCGCCGGCCAGGTGTTCGCGGATATAGCGCACCGCGCGCTGCAGGCTGGCGCGCCGGCTGCCCTGCTGCGCCTGGCTGGCCGAAAAACGCAGCAGGTCGGCTTCATATTTTCGGCAGACCAGGCCTATGAGCTGCAGCATCAGGCCGCGGATCATCTCGATGGAGCCGAAGCGTCGGTGCGCGTTTTCAGACGCGAGTTTTTCGAGCAGCACCTCGATCTCGGGAAACTCGTCCTCGGAAAAATAAAAATCAGCGTATTCCTGGAACAGAAAGGGCGCCAGCTCGGGCGCGCGGCTCAAGGGCACGTCTTCGAGGTCCAGCGGGTCCACGTCCAGGCCGGGCCGCAAAAACTGCTGCGACATATTGATGATGACGTAGCGCGAGCCCTCGGGGTGCGGGATCACATGCACGCGGTAGGGCAGGATAAAGCTCAGGTAACCGCGGCGGAAAGGCCGTACCGTGCCGGCCACGTTCTGCTCGGTGTCGCCCTGCAGGCTGATCTGGATCTGGAAATACTCGTGCCGGTGCGGGCGCACCAGCGGCGGCCGCACCAGCTGGGACCGGATGTCGAAGTCCAGGTGGTCAGCCCGCTCGGACATGCCGTAGGTCTTGATGTCTGTCATGCGCCGTATTCTCGGGCTTGCGCCCACCCTGTTGTTTCTTTTCCGCATCTTTAATTTCTGTATTGACAGAAATTTCAGACAACGTATAGTCGGAGCCATGGAACTCAGCCCCGTCGCCCGCAAATTTGTCGTCCATTGGGGAGAAATGGGCACCGCCTGGGGCGTGAACCGCACGGTCTCGCAAATCCACGCCCTGCTCTTCTTCCACGGCCGTCCGCTGCATGCCGAAGACATCGCCGACACCCTGGCCGTGGCGCGCTCCAATGTCAGCACCAGCCTGAAAGAGTTGCTGAACTGGAACCTGATACGCGCCACCCATGTTCTGGGCGACAGGCGCGACTATTACGAAACCTCGCTGGACGTCTGGGAGCTGTTCCGCACCGTGGTGCGCGAGCGCAAGGAGCGCGAATACGACCCGACGGTGCGCATGCTGCGTGAACTCGTGAAAGACCCCGGTTTTGAGGCCGAGCCCGCCGACGCCCAGGACCGCGTGCGCGAAACCCTGAGGCTGATGGAATCGCTGGGCCTGTGGGCCGACGAGATGCTGCGCCTGTCGCCCAACACGCTTGAAAAAGTGCTGCGCATGGGCGCCAGCGTGCAGAAGTTTGTGCGCGGCGACAGCGATGCCAAACCCATGGACCCCTCGGAGTTGCTGCCGCCCACCTTCTGAAAGGCTGGCCGGCTTTTTTTTGACTATTCATTTCTGTTTGTACTGAAATTTATAAAGGAGAGAAAAATGACTGCAGTCCACGACACCGCCCGGCTCGATACGGGTAACACCCGCTACGACAGCTTCAAAGCCAGCATGGACCCGGCCATCTACCCGCTGACCCTGTACTACGAATCGGCCTGCCCGCTTTGCAATGCCGAAATGAGCAACCTGATGCTGCGCAACACCGAAGGCCATCTGCGTTTTACCGACGTCTCGGCACCGGACTTTTCCGGGCCTCCCGAGGGCACGACGATGCAGGACTTGCTGGAGCTGATCCACGCGCGCAGGGCCGACGGCCGCGTACTCAAGGGCGTGGAAGTCTTCCGCCTGGCTTACGAGGCGGTCGGCCTGGGCTGGGTCAGCGCCGCCATGCGTTTGCCGCTGCTGCGCCCCTTCGCGGAATGGAGCTACCCGGTGCTGGCGCGCAACCGCCACCGCATCCCGCGCGGCCTGGTGCGCCTGATGTTTGAAGGCGCCGTGCGGCGCGCGGCCGAACGCTCGGCCGCGGCCCGCTGCGACTCCGCCAGTTGCTCGCGTTAAACAAAGTTCTTCAAACCCAGAAAGGAAAACCCATCATGGAAGCGCATCTCGATGCCACCCTGTTTTTTGTCTCGCTGCTGGTCGCCGTGGTCGGCCCGATTGTGGCGATCAGCTACCTCCAGCCCATCCTCTACAAGGTACTGCGCATGCTGTGCGACGCGGACGGCGGCGCGGAGTTCTGGATACGCTGCGCCTACCTGCTGGCCGTGTCGGGCACGCTGCTGCTGACGCTGAGCTTCGGCGAATTCAGCGACCGCAGCAGCGCCATCGACGCGATGCGGCGTTCGCTGTGGCTGGTGATGGCAGGCGTGTTCGCCACCGTGGCCATCATCTCGCGCAATGTCTGGACGCAGGTGCGCCAATGGATCGCGGCCAAGGAGCTGGCCGCCCATGTGCAGGGCGCCCAAGCCGCCGCGCCGGCCATACCGTCCGCCGCTGCCGGCGGCACGCCCTGAAGGCGAGAGCGCACTGCAATACCGGATCGCACGAGGAGGCCAAGCCATGTCTCTGGATATCGACACAAGCCGCGCCGCTGCAGCAAGCACAAGGCCCAGGCCCACGCAAGTCCGCTGGGACGACCTCGTGGCCTTGCGCCCCCGCCAGGTTGCACTGAACCTGGGCCTTTCCGCCCCCTGGCTGGCAGGCTCGCTGTGGGCCGCGCAGCAAGACATGTACTGGTTGGCAATACCGCTGTCGGCGGCTTTCTTCCTGACCGCGCTGCGCCAGGCCCATGACAGCTACCACGCCAGCATAGGCGTGCCACGCCGCTGGCTGGATGCCGTGCTGCTGATGCTGACCCTGGGCATGCTGTGCTCCACCCACGCCATACGCCACACCCACCTGGCGCACCACCGCAATCCACTGGGCGAAGGCGACGAGGAAGGCGGCTGGGCACGGCAAGCCGGCTGGCGCGCCCTGCTGCTGGGGCCGCTGTTCAGCCTGCGCACCCACGCGCAGGCGCTGCGCGACGGCAGCCGGCGCACGCGGCGCTGGGTGTGGGCGGAACTGCTGCTGATCGCCGCGGTCTGGCTGGCCGCCATCGCGGCCGAGCAGGCCTGGCTGCGCTACCACGTGGTGGCGATGATGGGCTCCAATGCCCTGGTCGGCTTTTTCGCGGTGTGGAGCGTGCACCACGGCTGCGATGCCAACGGCGTCTTCGCCCGCACCGAACGGCGCACCTGGGTCAACCGCCTGACCGTGAACCTGCTCTACCACGTCGAGCACCACCTCTATCCCGCCGTGCCGGCCAACCATTTGCCCAGGCTGGCAAGCCGGCTGGATGCGGCCGCGCCGGAATGGACGTCGGTGCGGGTGTTGGGGCCGCAGAAAACTAGCGCGACGCTACGGCAGGCCCGGCATGCCGCATGACCACCGCGCGCACGCCTTCGACCACTTTTGCCATTCGCCGGTAGTCCAGCCTGTCCGCGGTGTCCTGCGGCGTGTGGTAAGCCTTGTTCCTGTAAAAGGCCGTGTCGGTGACCATCATTCCCACATAGCCTTCATGCCAGTAATTGAGGTGGTCCGAAAAATCGACGCCCACCACAAAACCCGGCGCATTGATGGAATACACCGGCAAGTCGGAAGCCGACTTCATGGCCGCCTTCACCTGGCGCGCAACGTCACCGTCTTGGTAAAAGCCCACCAGTGAAATGAAATTCCCGGTGGTCGGGTAAATCGCATTGAGAAGCCGCACGGGATGCTCCTGGCTTCCCGGCTCGTCACTGAAATAGCCTATGCATTCGAGTGACAGCATGAGGGACGCGCGCTTTCCGGACCCGGTGAGAGACCGTGCGTGAATAGCGCTGCCCATGTAAGGTGTGCGGAAAAAGGGCGGCTCTTCATTGGTATAGAACACCAGCTCCACGCGCTGGCGAAAAGACTGGCCCTTGAGCAGCCGCGCCAATTCAAGCAGCCCCGCCACGCCACTGGCGTTGTCGTCCGCGCCGGGCTGCTCGCCGGCCACGTCATAGTGAGCGCCTACCACCATCACTTCAGGTGTATCAGGGCCCAGCTTCACGACCAGGTTGCGGTAAGGCCGTCCCTCGGCGGTGAAGCGCTGGCTCTCGACCTTGAGGCCCAGCCGGGCAAGCTGTGACTCCAGGTACACGGCGGCCCCCTCCAGCCGGGTTTCGTTGTCAAAAGTGCGATTCGCAAAGTCGGTGGAAAGCTTGCGGACCAGTTGCTCCAGCCTGGCAGCGGACGCGGTTTGTCCAGCCGGCGCCGCCGTTTCACCGGCGGTCACAAAAGGCTGGGTCAATCTGTACCAGGCGTACCCTGCCGCGGCACCAGCCGCCAGCACTGCCAGAGCGGTAAAGACGACGAAAATTTTCCGGGTTCTTCTCATAGGTGGGCCCACGGCAAAAGAACCGGGGACACATTAATGTGCCTTGTCCCAGTTCGGCCCAACACCGATTTCAGGGAACGGCGACACATCAGGTGGTGCAAGGCGTTGTTCAACGCGTCTTCCGGAACGCTGCGCCACGGCGTGACCAGTGTGTCGCTGCGAATGCTATTCCAAGGCCCAAAGCAAACAGCACAAAGCCCCAGAGGAGATACCTGCCCGGCTCCTCGGCAGCCTGCCGCCGCACCCACACCTCGTAATAATCGCCCCGCTGCCCCGCGCTGACGGGCAAGAGGAGGTAATAGGCCTTGCCGTCCTGCAGGTCATAGAGGCCCTGCTGCACATAGTTGCCGCCCAGCGCATGCAGGTTCAGGCTCGGGTCGGCCGGCCCGCCTTTTTTGCTGCGCAGCAGGCGCTCACGCTTGCCCATCGCATAAGTCAAGCGCTCAGGGGTGAGCTCCATCAGGCCAGGCCCGAACCGCGTGTCGAACTGCCAGGACCAGTCCCGCGTCACGACGGCAATCGGTCCGTCGCCGGGCCGGATGTCCAGCGGCAGGACCAGCGGGATTTCGCCGGTTTTGCTTTTCTGGTGATGCGCGAACTGCTCGCCGCCGGGAAGGCGGGTCACCGGTACGGCGCGCTGGTCCCTGGGGCCCGAACGAATCACCAGGTCGCCGCCCCACAGCGGCAAATACACGAGGTCGGCCAGCACCAGCGCCAGGCCCAGCAGGGCCACGGCCGCGCCGGCCCGGACGCACAGCCTGGCCGCGGAGACCGACAGCCCCATCAGTGCGCCTTGTCCCAGTTCGGCCCGACGCCGATTTCAGCGAGCAGCGGCACCTTCAAATCCGCCACACCGGCCATCAGGCGCGGGATCTCGGTGCGCACCCATTCGACCTCGGCCTCGGGCACCTCGAACACCAGTTCGTCGTGCACCTGCATGATCATCTTGGTGGCGCGCTTCTCTTCGTCGAGCACCTGCTGCACCTTGTTCATGCTGAGCTTGATCAGGTCGGCCGCCGTGCCCTGCATGGGCGCGTTGATGGCCTGGCGCTCGGCGGCCTTTTTGCGCGGGCCGTTGCCGCCGTTGATCTCCGACAGGTAGAGGCGCCGGCCGAAGACGGTCTCCACGAAGTGGTTTTTCTGGGCGAACACCACGGTCTCATCCATGTAGTTCTTGACGCCGGGGTAGCGCTGGAAGTACTTATCGATATAGGCGGCCGCGGCCTTGGTTTCTATGCCGAGGTTGCGCGCCAGGCCGAAGCTGCTCATGCCATAGATCAGGCCGAAGTTGATGACCTTGGCATAACGGCGCTGCTCGCTGCTGACCTGCTCCAGCGCCACGCCGAAGACCTCGGCGGCCGTGGCGCGGTGCACGTCCAGGCCGTTGGTGAAGGCGCTGAGCAGCGCCTCGTCACCGCTGATGTGGGCCATGATGCGCAGCTCGATCTGCGAATAGTCGGCGCTGGCGATCACGCTGCCGGGTGGCGCGATGAAGGCCTCGCGCACGCGCCGGCCCTCGGCCGTGCGTATCGGGATGTTCTGCAGGTTGGGGTCGTTGCTCGACAGCCGCCCCGTGACGGCGACGGCCTGCGCATAGTGCGTGTGCACGCGGCCGGTGCGCGGCAAGGCCAGCTGCGCGAGCTTGTCGGTGTAAGTGCCCTTGAGCTTGCTCAGCGAGCGGTGCTCCAGCAGCTTGGCGGGCAGCGGGTAGTCTTCGGCCAGTTTTTCCAGCACCTCTTCATCGGTGCTGCGCGCGCCGCTGGGGGTCTTCTTGATGACCGGCATGCCGAGCTTGTCGAAGAAGATCTCGCCGAGCTGTTTGGGGCTGCCCAGGTTGAAGGGCTGGCCGGCGATCTCGTAGGCTTCGGTTTCAAGCTGGATGATGCGCTGGCCCAGCTCATGGCTTTGCGCGGCCAGGGTGGGCGCGTCAATCAGCACGCCGTTGCGCTCTATGCGGTACAGCGTTTCGCTGCTCTGCATTTCCAGCTCGTAGATGAAGCGCAGCTTGTCATTGGCCTGAATCTGCGGCCACAGCACGCGGTGCACATCCAGGGTCTGGTCGGAGTCTTCGCAGGAATATTCGGCGGCCTTGGCGATGTCGACCTGGTTGAACTTGATCTGGTGCGCGCCCTTGCCGCACAGGTCTTCGTAATTGATGCCGCTGCGGCCCACGTGGCGTTCGGCCAGGCTGGCCAGGCCGTGCGGCTTGGTCACTTCCAGCACATAACTTTGCAGCATGGTGTCGTGCGCATAGCCCTGCACCTCGATGCCGTGGTTGGCGAACACATGGCGGTCGTATTTGACGTGCTGGCCCAGCTTGGGCCTGGCCGGGTTTTCCAGCCAGGGCTTGAGGCGGGCCAGCACCTCGTCGCGCGGCAGCTGCGCGGGCGCGTCGGGATAGTCGTGCGTGAGCGGGATGTAGGCCGCCTCTCCGGGTGTGACGCTAAAACTCAGGCCGACGATTTCCGCCAGCATTTCGTCCAGCGAGGTGGTTTCGGTGTCCAGCGCGACAAGTTCGGCCGCTTCGATTTTGGCCAGCCAGCGGTCGAAGGCCTCCCAGGTGAGCACCGTGTCGTAATTGAGGTTGCTGGCGCGTTCGGCCGGCGGGGTGTCGGTCAGGGGCGCTTCATCAAACAGGCCCGGCGAATCCGAACGGCCGCCCGAACCGCCTGCGGGCGCGGGTTTGTGCCGGCCTTCGGGCCCGGCGGGCAATTCAGCGGGCATGCTTTCGATCTCGATCTGCTTGACCAGTCCCTTGAAACCGTACTTTTCGTAAAAAGCTTTCAGGGCTTCGGTCTGCTGCCCGCCCATGGCAATCGCATCCAGGGCCGGCAGGCCGTCTATGTAGTCGTCCAGCGCACAGTCTTTCTTGATGGTCAGCAGCTCCCGGCCCTTGGGCAGCCAGTCCAGCGACTGGCGCAGGTTCTCGCCGACCACGCCCTTGATCTCGCCGGCGCGCGCCACCAGCGCATCCAGCGAGCCGTACTCGAGCAGCCATTTGACGGCGGTCTTGGGCCCGACCTTGGGCACGCCGGGCACGTTGTCGACCGCGTCGCCGACCAGGGCCTGGTAATCAAGCATCAACCGCGGCGGCACGCCGAACTCGGCCTCGACCCCGGCCACGTCGCGGCGCCTGTCGTTCATGGTGTCGATGACGGTGATGTTTTCGTCGACCAGCTGGCTCAAGTCCTTGTCACCGCTGGAAATAATCACCTCAATGCCCTGGCTGGACGCCAGGCAGGCCAGCGTGCCTATCACGTCGTCGGCTTCCACGCCGGGAACGTCCAGCACCTTCCAGCCCAACAGCCGCACCACCTCGTGGATGGGCTCGACCTGGCTGCGCAGGTCGTCAGGCATGGGCGAGCGCTGGGCTTTGTAGTCGGGGTAGAGCGCGTCGCGAAAGGTCGGCCCCTTGGCGTCGAACACGCAGGCGGCGAAGTCGGCGCGCACATCCTTGCGCAGCTTCTGCATCATGTTGACCATGCCGCGTATGGCGCCCGTGGCCGGGCTGGCCGGGTCGCCCGGGTTGGCGCGCAGGTCGGGCATGGCATGGAAGGCGCGATACAGGTAGCTGGAGCCGTCCACCAGCAGCAGCGTTTTTTTGTCGGTACTCATGGGGCCTGATTGTCGGGGATATCGGCCTGGCCCCGCCGGGGGCGCCGCAAGCGCCCCGAACCGGCCCCGGCAGGTGGTTTTTGCCTACACGGGCAGCCTCTTTATTACGACAGGGCGGGGCTTTGTCGCCCAGCCGCCGCAGGCCTACAATGCAGGCATGAACCACGCTTTCCGCCTCCTTATCGCTGCAGCCGCAGCGCTGCCGCTGGCCGCGGCCATGGCCCAGGCACCCGCGCAAAACACCGCGCCGCCCGCCAAGGCAGAGGCGGCGCCGGCCCCCTCGGGACGCCCCGACCAGGCCATCAAGCGCATACGCACCGAAGATGCCGGTACCCGCATCGACGAGCTTCGCGTGGGCGGCGAAACCCAGCAGATCACTGTGCAGCCCAAGACCGGCGGCGCGGCCTATGAAGTCAAGCCCGCCGAAGGCGCGCGCGGCAGCGCACCGGGATCGACCAGCAACGACACCAACGGCAGCCGTGTGTGGAATGTGCTGAAGTTCTGATTTCCACCCTCTCCAGACACACAACTCCAAGAATTCCAGGGTTCAGTTTCAGGCATGGCCGTATATACCGAAGTCTCGTTTGACGAGGCTGCAGCGTTCTTGAACGCCCTGAATCTGGGGCAGCTGCAGAACATCAAGGGTGCCGCGGGCGGCATCGAAAACACCAACTACTTTGTGGACACCGACCAGGGCCAGTATGTGCTGACCCTGTTCGAGCGCCTGAGCTTTGAGCAGTTGCCCTTCTACCTGCACCTGATGCAGCACCTGGCGGCGCACGGCATCCCCGTGCCCGACCCGGCCGGCGACACCAAGGGCAACATCCTCCACGCGCTCAAGGGCAAACCCGCCTCGGTGGTCAGCAAGCTGCGCGGCCACAGCGAGCTCGCGCCCACGGCGGCGCACTGCGCCGGCGTGGGCGAGGCGCTGGCGCGCATGCACCTGGCCGGCCTGGACTACCCGCGCCGCCAGCCCAACCTGCGCGGCCTGGAGTGGTGGAACGAGACGGTGCCCGTGGTGCTGCCCCACCTCACGCCCGAACAAAGCAGCCTGATCCTGGGCGAGCTGGCCTACCAGAACCACGTGGCGGCTTCTTCGGCCTGCCGCAGCCTGCCGCAAGGCGTGGTGCATGCCGACCTGTTCCGCGACAACGTGATGTTCGAGGACGGCAAGCTCACCGGCTTTTTTGACTTTTATTTCGCCGGCTGCGACACCTTTTTGTTCGACATCGCGGTCTGCCTCAACGACTGGTGCATAGACCTGGCCACCGGCGCCAAAGACGACGAACGTTCCGCGGCCTTTCTGGCGGCCTACCAGGCGGTGCGCCCGCTGACCGCGCAGGAACGCCAGCTGCTGCCGGCCATGCAGCGCGCCGGCGCCCTGCGTTTCTGGCTGTCCCGGCTGTGGGATTTGCATTTGCCGCGCGAAGCCGCCGTGCTCAAGGCGCACGACCCCAGCCACTTCGAGCGTGTGCTGCGCGAGCGGCTGGTCCAGCCTTACCTTCTTTAAGTCCCGCGGGCGCGGCGGGCAGCGCCCGCCGGTTTGAGGCACACTGCCCCTGCAATCCCCGCCCGGTTCCTCCCCGGCAACCCTTCCCGAAGCCCCGAAGACCATGAAACTCAACATTGTTCCCGCGAGCACCGGCATCACCTGGGTCAAGCTGGGCGTCAAAACCTTTTTGCAGCAGCCGCTGGCCATGTCGGGCCTGTTCTTCCTCTATATGGCGGTGGGAACGCTGCTGTCGCTGTTGCCGGTACTGGGGCTGATCCTCGCCTTCATGATCGTGCCGGCCGCCACGCTGGGCCTGATGGCCGCCACGCAGGAAGCCCTCAAGGGCAAATTTCCCATGCCCACGGTACTGGTCAGCGCTTTTCGCGCGGGCCGCCAGCGCATGCGCGCCATGCTGGTGCTGGGCGCCCTGTATGCCGCGGCCTGCCTGCTGATCGTGATGGTGGTGCCCTTCCTGGTGGATGCGCCGCCCGTGCCGGCCGCCGCGCCCGCAACCGCCGAGGCCGGCCGCGAAGCCATGCTGGCGCCGCAGTTCCAGCTGACCATGCTGGTCACCATGCTGCTTTACCTGCCGGTCTCGCTGCTGTTCTGGCATGCGCCGGCGCTGGTCCACTGGCACGGCATTTCACCGGTCAAAAGCCTGTTTTTCAGCTTTGTCGCCTGCATACGCAATGCGGGCGCCTTCCTGATGTACGGCCTGGGCTGGTTCGCCGTGTTCCTGGGCATGGGCATTGTGCTGAGCGTCATCACCGGCCTGACGGGCAGCGCCACCCTGATGGCCGCGGCCATGATGCCGCTGGCGCTGCTGATGGCAGCCATGTTTTCCACCTCGATTTACTTCACGTTTCGTGATAGCTTCGTGGCCACGCCACCCGACGATTTGACGGGGAGCGCTGAGGACGCCCATAACACTGACGACAAATCCTGACGACCCCACCGTTATCCCACCGGAGATTCTTCATGACCCAGCACCAGTTGCAAGGCCGTAGCGAAAAAGAGATTTTGTGGTTTCAAAGACGTGACACGCTCAAGGCCGCCGCGGCCTGGGTCGCCATGGGCGGCTTGCCCGCCGCCATGGCACAGCAGCGCAGCAATATCGTCGAACTCCGGGGCGACGCCCTGCTCAACGGCAGCCGGCTGCAAAACGGCCAGACCATCATGACCGGCGACCAGGTACAGACCGGGCCGGGCTCCAACCTGATGTTTGTCATCGGCAACTCGGCCTTCCAGGTGCGCGAGAACTCGATGATCACGGTGGAGCGCGGCAGCTCGCTCAACAGCGTGAGCCTGCTGCGCATGATCACCGGCGCCGTGGTCAGCGTCTGGGGCAAGGGCAGCAGCCGCTCCATCGTCATGCCCACCCTGACGGCCGGCATACGCGGCACCGGCGTGTATGCCGAGGTGTTCGCCAACCAGGACAATCGCAGCTATTTCTGCAACTGCTACGGCACGGTCGACATGGAGTCGAACGGCGAAAAAGTGCTCTCGCAGTCCAACTACCACCAGGCCTTCTGGGGCGAAGTGGAGCCCAGGGGCGGCCGCCGGCTGAGCCCCGCCAATGCGATCAACCACAGCGACGAGGAACTGGAATTCCTGGCCGGCCTGGTCGACCAGCGGACCGCCTGGCAGATCGCCGGCAAAAAAGGCGTGAAGGACGGCCGCGGTTATATGGACCCGCAGCCGGGCCAGATGCACCCGGCGCAAATGCCGGTCATGCCGCCGGCGCGATAAGCGCTAGACGACCGTCAGCTTGGCGACGCTGAGCGCCAGCCACTTCACGCCGTGGCGCGTGAAATTGATCTGCGCGCGCGCATCGTCGCCGCTGCCTTCGAGCATCATCACCTTGCCTTCGCCGAACTTGGCGTGGAACACTTCCATGCCGGCCTTCAGGCCATGCGAGGGCGCGGCCTTTTGCGGCGGCACCGGCGGGTTGGCAAAGCGCTCGGAACTGCCGGCCTTGGACGAAAACACGCTGCTGGCCCAGTCCTTGCGCCCGCCGCCCGCCTGGCCGCTGCCGCCCCAGGCGCCTGAGCCGCCCATGCCCGAGGCAAAACCCTGGTTTTTGGGCGTGATCCATTTGAGCGCGGCTTCGGGCAACTCGTCAAAAAAGCGGCTCTTGAGGTTGTAGCGCGTCTGGCCGTGCAGCATGCGGGTCTGCGAATGGCTGAGGTAAAGCCGCTTGCGCGCGCGTGTGATGGCAACGTACATCAGGCGGCGCTCCTCCTCCAGCCCGTCGCGGTCGCTCATGGAGTTTTCGTGCGGGAAGATGCCGTCTTCCAGGCCGGTGATGAAGACGCAGTCGAACTCCAGCCCCTTGGAGGAATGCACCGTCATGAGCTGCACCGCGTCCTGGCCGGCCTGCGCCTGGTTGTCGCCGGATTCCAGCGCCGCATGCGTCAAAAAGGCCGCCAGCGGCGACAGCGTCTCGCCGGTTTCGGTGTCGGGCGCCAGGGCCTCGGGCAGGGGTTCGTCGAGCTGCGGCGCGGAGGCATCCAGCCCCTGGCTGGCCGGCGACTGCGTGAGCCGCGCGCCCAGTTCGTCGACCGGCAGCGCCACCGCGTCGCGGCCGAAACCTTCCTGGCTCACGAAGGACTCGGCGGCATTGACCAGTTCGGCCAGATTCTCCAGCCGGTCCTGGCCTTCTTTTTCGGTTTTGTAGTGTTCCTCCAGGCCGCTGTGCTGCAGCACCAGCTCGATGATCTCGCGCAGGCTCAGGCCCGTGGTCTGCTCGCGCAGCACGTCGATCTTGGCGGCGAAGGCGCCCAGGTTGGCGCCGGCCTTGCCCGGCACGGCGCTCACGCCGTCGTACAGCGAGCAGCCCGCGGCGCGCGCGGTGTCCTGCAGCTGCTCTATGCTGCGCGCGCCTATGCCGCGCGGCGGGAAGTTGACGACGCGCATAAAGCTGGTGTCGTCGCGCGGGTTCTCCAGCAGGCGCAGGTAAGCGAGCGCATGCTTGATTTCGGCACGCTCGAAGAAGCGCAGGCCGCCGTAGACGCGGTAGGGCACGCCGGCATTAAACAGCGCGGTTTCCATCACCCGGCTCTGCGCATTGCTGCGGTAAAGCAGCGCGATCTCCTTGCGCTCCACGCCATCGCGCACCAGTTGCTTGACCTCGTCGACAAACCACTGTGCCTCGGCGAAATCGCTGGCCGATTCATACACGCGCACCGGCTCGCCGGGNCCGGCCTCGGTGCGCAGGTTTTTGCCCAGGCGCTTGCTGTTGTGGCTGATCAGCTCGTTGGCCGAGTCGAGGATGTTGCCGAAGCTGCGGTAGTTGCGCTCCAGCTTGATCTGGTGCTGCACCTCGAACTCGCGCACGAAATCGGCCATATTGCCCACACGCGCGCCGCGAAAGGCGTAAATGCTCTGATCGTCGTCGCCGACCGCAATCACCGAGCCGCCGGGCATGGCCTGGCTGCCCTGGGCCGCATCTCCCTGCCCCGCCAGCATCTTGATCCAGGCGTACTGCAGCTTGTTGGTGTCCTGGAACTCGTCGATCAGGATGTGGCGAAAGCGCCGCTGATAGTGCTCGCGCACGGCCGCGTTGCCCTGCAGCAGTTCGTAGCTGCGCAGCATGAGTTCGCCGAAATCGACCACGCCTTCGCGCTGGCACTGCTCTTCATAAAGCGCGTAGATCTCGACCTTTTTGCGGCCTTCTTCGTCGCGCACCTGCACGTCCTTGGCGCGCAGGCCGTCTTCCTTGTTGCCGGCGATGAACCACATCAGCTCCTTGGGCGGGAAACGCTCGTCATCGATGTTGAACTGCTTGCACAGGCGCTTGATGGCCGAGAGCTGGTCCTGCGTGTCCAGGATCTGGAAGCTCTGCGGCAGGTTGGCCAACTTGTAGTGGGCGCGCAAAAACCGGTTGCACAGGCCGTGGAAGGTGCCTATCCACATGCCGCGCACATTGACCGGCAGCATGGCCGACAGGCGCGCCAGCATTTCCTTGGCGGCCTTGTTGGTGAAGGTCACGGCCAGGATGCCGCCCGGCGAGACCTGGCCGGTCTGCAGCAGCCAGGCGATGCGCGTCGTCAAAACCCGGGTCTTGCCGGAGCCCGCCCCCGCGAGAATCAGGGCATGCGTGGGGGGCAAGGTGACCGCGGCCAGTTGCTCCGGGTTAAGATTTTGTAAGAGTGGGGAGGTTGGCGCGACTTCTGAGAACATCCCTCATTGTAGAAAGCCCCGATGAAACCATTTGTTCCCCGTACTTCGGCCCTGCCCTTCACAGCGTTAATCGCCCTCCTGGCGGCACTGGCGGCCGGCCAGGCGCGGGCCCAGTCCTTCTGCGCCAGCGACGGCCAGCCCCGGCCCGCGCAGCTCCTGGAACGTTTCATCAACGCCAATTGCGAAAACTGCTGGGCCGACCCGGCCGCGCCCAAGGCCGGCGCCGGCCAGCTTGCGCTGGACTGGGTGCTGCCCGGCGACAAGGGCGACGACGCGCCGCTGTCGGCCGTGGCCGCACGCGAGGCGCTGGACCGCCTGGCGGCACTGCGCCAGAGCCCGCCCACGCAAACCCTGGCCAGCACCCTGCCGGTGCGCGGGCTGCAGGGCACCACCCTGCGCGTGGCCCACGGCCTGCCGCTCAGCGGCTACCTGGGCACCTCGATTGAACTCAAGCCCATCCCGGCAGCCGCCAAAGGCCGGCAGTGGACGGCCTGGCTGGCCCTGGTCGAAACCCTGCCGGCGGGCACCGAAGGCTCGGCGGTGGAGCGCAACCTGGTCAGGAATGTGATCCAGGTGCCCTGGGATGGCCGCAAGCCGTCGGCCAAGGGCGCACCAAATCGTTTCTTCGATGCGCGCTCCATGAGCATCGCGCAAGGCGCGAACCCCGAACGCATGCGGGTGCTGGGCTGGGTGGAGGACGACAAGGGCCGGGTGCTGGCCGCCGCGCAGTCGCGCTGTACCTCTTGAAAATAATTCGCACCGCTTAACCCCTTTCTGCCGCGAGCCCCGTTTCAGGCTGCATCGCCAACAACAAGGGGATTTCAATGCCACTCGGCCACACCGCGCGCAGCGCCATCCGTTTCCTTCAGGCTTTGCTTGCGGCCTGTCTCAGCCTCCAGGCGCTGGCCCTCAGCCCGGTCGCGCAGCCTCCCCAGGACATCAAGTTCATGCCGCCGCCCGACTGGCGGCCGCCGGCCATCGCCGTCACCCACAACGCGGGCCAACCCATACAGCTGCGCGCGGCCTCGGTGGAGATCGACGTCTTCGGCGACCAGGCCCGCAGCCGTGTCGAGCTGCGCCTCTTCAACCCCAACCCCCGCATGCTCGAAGGCGAGCTGCAGTTCCCGCTGCAGGAGGGCCAGGTGGTGACCGGCTTCGCGCTGGACGTCAACGGCCGGCTGCGCGACGCGGTGCCCGTGCCCAAGGCCAAGGGCCAGGAAATCTTTGAAGACATACGCCGCCGGCGCGTGGACCCGGGGCTGCTGGAAGCCGCGGCCGGCAACCAGTACAAGCTGCGCGTCTATCCGATCCCGGCCATGGGCGAGCGGCGCGTAGTCATCACCGTCACCGAAACCCTGGCGCGCCAGCGCGACGCCGGCGTGCTCAGGGTGCCGCTGGCCTTCTCCTCCACCGTCGGGCAGTTGCAAGTCAGTGTTCGCGCCCACGGCGCGGCCCGCCAGGATATGCAGCTGCTGCAGGCGCCCGCCGGCACCGGCCTGAACGCCGGCAGCACCGGCATGGAACTGAGCCTGCAAAAAAACCAGTGGCAGGCGCCGCAAGGCCCGGCCGGCTGGCTGCAGCTTGCGCTGCGCCGCACGGGCAAGCCGCAAATCATGGTGGGCGAGACCGGCGGCAAGACTTTTTTTGCCGGGCAGCTTGATGTGCGCGACGAGCCCGTGAAGCGGCCCGCGCCGTCACACATCGCGCTGGTGTGGGACGCCTCGGCTTCGGCCGCCGCACAGGCCCGGGTGCTGCCGGTGCTGGAGGCTTATTTCCGCAAGCTAGGCCAACCCGTGAAGCTCAGCCTGCTGGTGGTGCGCAACAAGGCCGAAGCCGTGCGCAGCTTCACTGTCGCGCCAGGCCGCTTTGAGGAACTGGCCGATGTGCTGCGCGCGGAGCCTTTTGACGGCTCCAGCAATTTCGACAACCTGCCGATTCCCGCCGACGTGGACACCACCCTGATGGTGACCGACGGCCTGATGACGGACGGCAAAAAAACCATCCGCTACACCCACACGGCACCGGTGATGGTGATCAACGGCGCGGCTTCCGCCGACATGGCGCGGCTGGCCCGGCTGGCCGACCGGACCGGTGGCACGCTGGTGGATGCCGCCCTGCAATCGCCTGAAGAAGGCGCGCAGGCCATGCTGATGCAGGGCTGGCGCATAGAGAAACTATCCAGCCTGTCGGCGCGGCAGCTGGTGGCGCCGACAACGCGCATCAGCCGGGGCCGCATCTCGGTGGCTGGCGAGCTGCTGGACAGCCAGGCCCGCATCGACATCACGCTGGCACATCCTGACGGCCGCAAACGCACGCTGGCATTGCAGGTGGCCGCCAAGCCGGTCAGCGGCCACTGGCCCGGCCAGCAATGGGCCCAGTGGCGCAGCGCCGAACTGGCCGAAAACCCGGGCATCAACAGCGGCGAACTCCAGCGCATCGCGGCCACGCACGGCATCGTGGGGCCCAACAGCTCGCTGATCGTGCTGGAACTGGCCTCCGACTACGCGCGCTACAGCCTGCCCGCCCCGCCCGAACTCGCCGACGAAGTGGCGCGGCTGGGCCAGCAGCAGCTCGCGCAGGCGGCGCAGACACGGCAGGCCCACATCGAGGCCATGGTGCGGCAGTTTGATGAGAAACAGCGCTGGTGGGACAAGGACTTCCCCAAGGACACGCCCAAGCGCCCCGAGCCCAAGGCCGAGATGCAGGTCAGCCAGGGCGGCCTGAGCAGCCTGGCCGGCACGGCGCGATTACAAGAGCAAGCCAGGCCCACACCGATGCCGGCGCCCGCCGCGCCTGCGGCGGCGGCGCCCGCTGCACCGGCCCCAACGGCCGCACCCGCCATGGCCGCCGAAGCGCGCGCCGACAGCGCCGACAAGCGCAGCGCCAAACAGGCTGCAACCGTGCCCGCCGCCACCATCGCGCTGCAGGCCTGGACGCCCGACGCGCCCTATATGAAGCGTTTGCAGAATGCCGGCAAGGATGAGCTGTACCGCGTCTACCTCGACGAGCGCGCCGCCTACCTCAGCAGCAGTTCCTTCTACATGGATGCGGCCGGTGTTTTCTTTGAGCGCGGCCTGCCCGAGCTGGGCCTGCGCGTGCTCTCCAACCTCGCCGAGATGAACCTGGAAAACCGCCAGCTGCTGCGCCTTTACGCCTACCGCCTGGTGCAGGCGCGCCGGAGCGACCTGGCCGTGCCGGTGTTTGAGCGCATCAGCGAACTGGCGCCCAACGAGCCGCAGTCCTGGCGCGACCTGGGCCTGGCGCTGGCCGAGAGCGGCCAGCCGCAGCGCGCCGTCAATGCCTTGTGGGAAGTGGTGTCGCAACCCTGGAACGGCCGCTTCGCCGGCATCAACATGATCGCGCTGGCCGAACTCAACGCGATCGCCGCCCAGGCAAACGCCGGCGGCCAGACCGCGCTGGACCTGGGCCGGGTGGACACCCGCCTGCGCCGCAACCTGCCGCTGGCCCTGCGTGTGGTCATGGCCTGGGATACCGACGACACCGACATCGACATGTGGGTGAGCGACCCGAACGGCGAGAGGGCCAGCTACGCCAACCGGCTGAGCTACCAGGGCGGCGCCATGAGCCCGGACGCGACGGGCGGCTACGGCCCCGAGGAGTTTTCGCTCAAGACGGCCAAACCCGGCAAATACGGCGTGGAAGCCCAGTTTTTCGGCCATCGCCAGCAGGTGCTGTCGGCCGGCACCACGGTGATGGTGCGCGTGACCACCGGCTTCGGCACGCCGCAGGCGCGCGACGAGTGGACCACCTTGCGGCTCACACGCGGCCAGGAAACGGTGCGTGTGGCGGAGATCGAACTGCGCTGAGTCCTCCCCAAAAGCGAGATGCCACTGTGCATATAAAGGCTATAACGCTTCGCGGGGTGCCCCCTGCATGAGAGGCGCATAGAATCAATCACCGGGCCCAAGCAATTGCGCCCGGTTTTTTGTTTCAGCCTTGCCTCGCGCAAGCGCCTGCCAGCAAGCCGGTCCAGTCCAAGCGCCTTCTGTTTCTTCAACAGTTTTTCAAGGAGCTTGGGAATCATGGAAATCTTCGACTACGACAATATCCTGCTGCTGCCGCGAAAATGCCGCGTGGAAAGCCGTTCAGAATGCGACGCCAGCGCGACGCTGGGCGGGCGCAGCTTCCGCATCCCGGTGGTGCCGGCCAATATGAAGACGGTGGTCAACGAGGAGATCTGCGCCTGGATGGCGAAGAACGGCTACTTCTACGTGATGCACCGCTTCGACCTGGACAACGTCCAGTTCGTGAAGGACATGAAGGCGCGCGGCGCCTACGCCTCTATCTCGCTGGGCGTGAAAAAGCCCGATTACGACACGGTGGACCGCCTGGCCGCCGAGGGCCTGGTGCCCGAGTACATCACCATCGACATCGCGCACGGCCATGCCGACACGGTGCAAAAGATGATCGCCTACCTCAAGCAGAAGCTGCCGGCCTCCTTTGTGATCGCCGGCAACGTGGGCACGCCCGAAGCCGTGATCGACCTCGAAAACTGGGGTGCCGACGCGACCAAGGTCGGCATAGGCCCGGGCAAGGTCTGCATCACCAAGATGAAAACCGGCTTCGGCACCGGCGGCTGGCAGCTGTCGGCGCTCAAGTGGTGCGCGCGCGTGGCGACCAAGCCCATCATTGCCGACGGCGGCATACGCGAGCACGGCGACATCGCCAAGTCGGTGCGCTTTGGCGCGACCATGGTGATGATTGGGTCCATGCTGGCCGGCCTGGAAGAAAGCCCCGGCAAGACCGTGGAGGTCGACGGCAAGCTCTTCAAGGAGTACTACGGCAGCGCCTCGGACTTCAACAAGGGCGAGTACAAACACGTCGAAGGCAAGCGCATCCTGGAGCCGGTCAAGGGCACGCTGGCCGACACGCTGCGCGAGATGGAGGAAGACATCCAGAGCTCGATCAGCTATGCCGGCGGCACCAAATTGCTGGACATCCGCAAGGTCAACTACGTCACGCTCGGCGGCGACAACGCGGGTGAACACCTGCTGATGTAAGGGCCTGCTTACGCAGGCTTGGCGGAAAGCCCCAGCAAATCCAGCGCCAGACCGTGCAGGCGGTGATCCGTTTCCGCCAGCGCGTCCAGCGCGCTGAAATGGTTGCGGCGCAGATGCGATTCACACACCGGCACGACACGCTCGCCCCAGGCCTGCTGGATCAGCAGGTTTTGCCGCAGGAACTCGGCGCTTTCGTCAGCCCCCGCCACGCTGTAGAGCGTGCCGCGGCGCGGCGCCGGCAGCAGAGCCGGGCTGGCCTTGGCGACCTGTTCGGGCGTGAGCTTGAGCGAGTCTTTCACGAAGGGCGCGTGGCGCATGGGCTCCAGGTCGTAAAGGCCTGAAATCGACAGCGCATTTTTGACCAGGTCCGCCGGCAGGTCGCCGGCATAGGCCTTCCAGTCGCACAGCAGCAGCATGGCCGCCAGGTGGCCGCCGGCCGAGTGCCCGGCCACCGTGATGCGGCTGGGGTCGCCGCCGTAGCGGGCAATGTGGCGCCAGGTCCAGGCCAGGGCCTTGACCATCTGCATCGTGATCTCGGGAATTGTCACCGCGGGGCACAGGGCGTAGTTGGGCACCACGACACAGGCGCCGGCCTCGGTGAAGGGCGGCACGATGAAGGAGTGGTCGGACTTGTCCAGGGCCCGCCAGTAGCCGCCGTGGATGAACACCAGCACCGGCGCACCCTTGCCCGGCTGGGCGCCGTGGATGCCGAAGCCACCGGCCGGAAACACGTCCAGCATTTCACCCGCATGGTTGCCGTAGGGCACATCGACCTGGCAGGGCAGGCGCTTGCGCACGGCCTGAGAGTCGGCGGCCCAGCGCGCGAAGTAGGCCGGGTGCTCGGGCACCAGCGCGCGGTTGTTGTACATGCGGTCCAGCCAGGCGGGATCGAAAGGGTTCATTGTTGTTCTCCTGAAAAATGGCAAAGCAGTCAGTGGCCGCCATCTTGGCACAGCCCGGCCTGCGTATCGCCGACCCCGGGGTAAACCCGAAATCACCTGCCTCCGGATCAGCGTATTCTGTATACAGAGTACAGATATGCCATCCCAGCTGATCAAAATCGAATCCACCCCCGACCTGGTCGACCAGGTTTACCGCAACCTGCTGGACGCCATCAGCGAGGGCTCGCTGGCGCCGGGCGCGCGCATCACCCAGGAAGAGATTGCCGCGCAGCTCGCGGTGTCGCGCCAGCCGGTGCTGCAGGCCTTGCGCCTGCTGAAGAAAGACGGCTTTGTGCTGGACGCGCCGGGCCGCGGCGTACTCGTCGCGCCGCTGGATGTAGCCTCGCTGGTGCAGATTTACCAGGTGCGTAGCGCGTTGGACGCGTTGGCCGCCCGGCTGGCCGCGCAAGCGCATGCCCGGCTGGCCCCGCAATTGATCAGCCAGGGCCGCGCAGCCGCGCGCGGCAGCGACGTCAAGGCCATGATGGCGGCCGACGCGCGCTTTCATGCGGCGATTTATGCAGCCTCGGGCAACCCGCTGATCGCCCAGAGCGCGCAGCTGCATTGGCACCACATACGCCGCGCCATGGGCGCCGTGCTGCAGCTGTCGACCATGCGCGAGTCGATCTGGGACGAACATGAAGCCATCGCCCAAGCCATCGCCGCCGGCAACGCCGACAAGGCCGAGGCCCTGATACGCGAACATGGCGAGGAAGCCGGCCACAACCTGGCCAGGCTGCTGTCCAGCGCCCTGGCCCAGCCGGCCGCGTCCACCGCCCCTTGAAGCACCCGGACAACCACGAAGGAGACATGCGATGAGACTGAGCCCCGAACAGCTTGCCCAATTCGACCGCGACGGTTACCTGTTTTTCCCCGGCCTGTTCACGCCGGAGGAAATCCAGGTGCTCAATGAGGCCGTGCCCGAGCTCTACAGCCGGCACGAGAACTACAACATCCGCGAAAAGGGCAAGGACGCGGTGCGCACCAACTTCGCGGCGCATATGTACAGCGAGCCCTTTGCGCGCCTGGCGCGGCACCCGCGCATGGTGGAGCCGGTGGAGGACTTGCTGGGCGAGCAGCTCTATATGCACCAGTTCAAGATCAACGGCAAGATGGCCTTTGAAGGCGACGTCTGGCAGTGGCACCAGGACTACGGCACCTGGCTCAACGACGACATGATGCCGACCGAACGCGCGATGAACGTGGCCATCTTCCTGGACGAGGTGACCGAGCACAACGGCCCGCTGATGTTCATCCCCGGCAGCCACAAGAAGGGCGTGGTCGATGCGAAACACGACCTCACCACCACCAGCTACCCGCTGTGGACCGTGGACAACGAGCTGATACGCCAGCTGGTGCAGCGCGCCGGCGGCAAACAAGGCGGCATCGTGAGCCCCAAGGGCCCGGCCGGCTCCATGATCTTGTTCCACTCCTGCCTGGTGCATGCCTCGGGCAGCAACCTTTCGCCCTTTAACCGGGTCAGCGTCTACCTGAGCCTGTGCGCCGTCAGCAACCACATACGCCGCCACAAGCGCCCCGAGTACATCGCCCACCGCGACTTCACCCCCATCAGCTGCCTGCCCGACGACTGCCTGCTCAAGGACTACCCGGTGGACCTGCCCTGGAAGGACGGCGTGCCGGCCACGGCGCTGCAAACCTCGATGGAAGAAATCGCGCCTGAGCGCAAGGCGGCTTGAGGCCATGAACCTTTACAGCAAACTCCAGCAACGCGCGGCTGAGGGAAAACCGGTGCGCATAGGCCTGATAGGCGCGGGCAAATTCGGCTCCATGTACCTCGCGCAGATCCCGCGCACGCCGGGTGTGCACCTGGTGGCGATCGCCGATTTGTCGCCCGACGCGGCACGCAGCAACCTCGCGCGCGTGGGCTGGAAACCCGAGATGGCCCAGGCCGGCTCGGCGCAGGCGGCGATAAAGGCCGGCACGACCTGGGTCACCGACGACTGGCAGGCGGTGGTCACACACCCGCAGATCGACATCATCGTGGAATGCACCGGCAACCCGATTGCCGCGGTGGAGCATTGCCTGCAGGCTTTTGCGCACGGCAAGCATGTGGTCAACGTCACGGTGGAAGCCGATGCTTTTTGCGGCCCGCTGCTGGCGCGCAAGGCGGCGGAGGCCGGCGTGGTGTATTCGCTGGCTTTCGGCGACCAGCCGGCATTGATTTGCGACCTGGTGGACTGGGCCCGCACCTGCGGCTTCCCGGTGGTGGCGGCAGGCCGCGGCCACAAGTGGCTGCCGCATTTTTGCGAATCCACGCCCGAGACGGTATGGAGCAACTACGGCCTCACGCCCGAGCAGGCCGCGCGCGGCGGGCTGAACCCCAAGATGTTCAACAGCTTTCTGGACGGCTCCAAGCCTTCCATAGAATCCACCGCCGTGGCCAATGCCACGGGCCTCACGGTGCCCAGCAACGGCCTGCTCTACCCGCCGGCCAGCGTGGAAGACATTCCCTACGTGACACGTCCCATCAGCGAAGGCGGCGTGCTCGAGCGCAAAGGCATGGTGGAAGTCATCTCTTCGCTGGAGGCCAACGGCCGCAAGATTCCCTACGACATCCGCATGGGCGTCTGGGTCACGGTGGAGGCCGAGACCGACTACATCAAGAACTGTTTTGAGGAATACAACGCGCACACCGACCCCAGCGGGCGCTACTTCACGCTGTACAAACGCTGGCACCTGATAGGCCTGGAGGTCGGCGTCTCGGTCGCCAGCGTGGCGCTGCGCGGCGAGCCGACCGGCGTGGCGACTTGCTGGAACGCCGACGTGGTGGCCACGGCCAAGCGCGACCTGCAGCCCGGCGACATGCTGGACGGCGAAGGCGGCTACACCGTCTGGGGCAAGCTGCTGCCGGCCGGCACCTCGATGAAGATGGGCGGCCTGCCCTTGGGCCTGGCGCACCAGGTCAAGATGGTGCGCGCGGTCAAGAAGGGCCAGAGCCTCAGTTGGGGCGACGTGGCCATGGACACCTCCACGCCCGCGTTCAAGGTGCGGCAGGAAATGGAGGCCATGTTCGCGCCGGCCCTGAAAAAAGCCGCGTAAAAACACATCTGGAAACGCTGCCTAGAAAGCTCGCTGACAGCCTTCTCGCGCGGCCGGCCTCATGATGGCTGAAAGCCATTGTGAGGACACGAATGACCACCGCCAGCGACACGCCCCTTCCCCGCATTGCCTTCCTGGGCACGGGCATCATGGGGCTTCCCATGGCCGGGCGGCTTTGCGCAGCCGGCTGCGCGCCGCAGGTGTGGAACCGCACGCCGGCCAAGGCCGGCCCGCTGGCGGCGCTGGGCGCCGCCGTCCACGCACGCGCCGCCGCCGCGGTGGCGAACGCCGACATCGTCATCAGCATGCTCGAAAACGGCCCGGTGGTCGAAGAGGTGCTGTTCGCGCAAGGCGTGGCCGCCGCGATGAAACCGGGGGCCCTCTTTCTCGACATGGCGTCCATCCAGCCGCGCGAAGCACGCGACCATGCGGCGCGCCTGGGCGCGCTGGGCATTTCACACCTTGATGCGCCCGTGTCGGGCGGCCCCGGCGGCGCGGAAACCGGCACACTGGCCATCATGGCCGGCGGCAAGGCGGAAGATTTCGCCAGGGCCTTGCCGGTGCTCCAACACTTCGGCCGCGCGACCCACGTGGGCCCGCACGGCAGCGGCCAGCTCACCAAGCTGGCCAACCAGATGATTGTGGGCATCACGATAGGCGCGGTGGCCGAAGCGCTGCTGTTCACCTCGCGCGGCGGGGCCGACATGGCCAAGGTCAAGGAAGCCATCACCGGCGGCTTTGCCGGCAGCCGCGTGCTGCAAGTGCACGGCCAGCGCATGCTGGAGCGCGACTTCGCGCCGCGCGCGCGCATGGACATCCAGCTCAAGGACATGCGCAACGCGCTGGCGACCGCACAGGAGATCGGTTTTGAGGCGCCCATCACGGCGCTGTTCGAGCGGCTTTATGCGGAAGGCGTGGAGAACGGCCTGACGGACCTGGACCAGTCGGCACTGTTTGTCGAACTGGCCAGCCGCAACGGCATGAGTTGAATCCCTCAGCGGATCAACAGCGCGCGCAACAGGTAGCCGGCAATGAGGGGGTTCTCCTTGATACGCCGCATGCTGTAGCCGTACCAGTCCTTGCCGTAAGGCACGTAAATGCGGACCGCATAACCTTCCCTGAGCAACCGATCGCGCAGGCTTTCGCACACGCCGAGCAGCATCTGGAACTCAAACGCCGTCGGGGCCACCTGATTGCGGTGCGCCAATGCGATCACCTGGCGGACGAGCTCCTCATCGTGCGTCGCGATACCCACAAAGGTGCCACTGTCGAAGCAGGACGCGACGTGCCGCAGGAAATGCGGATTGATCGCGCGCCGGTCTTGCCAGGCACCCTCCACGAGATGCTCGCGATCCTCGACATAAATCCCTTTGCAGATGCGCAGGTTTTCATGCGCGCCGAGCAGCAAAGGGATGTCATGGTCGGTCCGCTTCAGATAAGCCTGCAGCACAAGACCGACATTGCCGTATCCGCGACTCTTCAAGCGCAGCAGCAGATCGATTTCACGCTGCGTGCAGCTCGCGTCTTCCATATCCATGCGCACAAAAATTGAGCACGCCTTGGCGACATCGAGCAAACGCTCCAGATTGCGCTCGCAGTGCGCTTCATCGAGCAACAGGCCAAGCGCGGTGGGTTTTACCGAGATATTGGCGCGCAAACCCTCACGCGCGATCGCTTCGAGCACTTTGAGGTATTCACAGGTCGTAGCGTCGGCTTGAGACAGTGACTCGGTGGCTTCACCAAGGACGTCGACCGTCGCGGCAAAGCCGGCGGCATTGAGCGCCGCAACGCGCTCAATTGCATCAGCCACAGTGTCGCCGGCGATATAACGGNGCGAGATTTTACGAATCAGCGCGCGCGGCGCCAGGGCAATGGCCGAAGCCATCAAGGTATTGAACAAGGACATGACAGTTTCCAAAGAAATGAAATGACAAGACCGCAGGCACGACGTGAATCGTCGTCCATCGAAAGGGCGGTCGTGATCGAGCACACCGGCCGGGAAGCTATCCAGCGGGGTGCGGGCAATACTTCTGCGGTACGTCGGGACAAATGCCCGGGCGCAAGCAGAAGCAAGATTTCAGTTCTTTGAAAGAGGGGGCCAGGCGGCTGCGTACATGTCTATGCTTTTTGGAGAGGGGCGCCGGACTGCCGGCACCGCCATCGCATCATAGCGTCTGGGCGGCCGCACTGCCTACCCTGGCGCGGCCCGGGTACGCGACGCGGAAAGAAAAAGCCGCTGCAGACAATGCCTGCAGCGGCTTTTTTTTGTTTGCCGTAGTGACGACGCTAAAGATCAGTCGCGCACGGGCTTGGAGAACTTGCCGCCCTTCTTGGCCGCATCACGGGGCACAAAGACCTTGCCGGCCGGCTTGGCAAAACCAGGCTTGCGGTTGGCGAAGTCGGGGCGCGGTGCGAAGCCTTCGTTGCGCGCGCCGAAATTGCGGTCGTCACGCTGGGCGAAGCCGGCGTTGTGGCCGCCGCCGAAGCCGCCGCGGTCGTCCTGGCGGCGCGGGCCGCGGTCGTTGAAACCGGAGCGGTCGGCATAGCCGTTGCCCTGCGGCGCGGGAGGACGGCCCTGGAAGGAGCCGCGGTCGTCGCGCTCGAAACGGTTGTTGCCGAAGCCGGCAAAGCCGCCGTTGCTGAAGCCACCGGCCGGCTTGCGGCCGGCAAAGCCGCCGCGATCACCGCCGCCGCCGAAGCCGCGGCCGCCGCGGTCACCGCCGAAATTGCCGCGCGGGCGATCGGAGGTGGGGGCGAAACGCTGCTGCGGCTCCAGGCCGGCGATGACGCTGGGCTTGAGGTTCTGCTGCATGTAGTGCTCGATGTCCTGGATCTTGCGGCGATCACGGAACTCGGCGATGGTGACGGCCTTGCCTTCGCGGCCGGCACGGCCGGTGCGGCCGATACGGTGCACATAGTCTTCGGCTTTCATGGGCAGGCCGTAGTTGATCACGTGGGTGATGGTGGGCACGTCCAGGCCGCGGGCGGCCACGTCGGTCGCCACCAGCACCTGCACGCGGCCGTCGCGGAAAGCCATCAGGCGGCGGTTGCGCAGGCCCTGGCTCAGCGCGCCGTGCAGCGCGACGGCGCTAAAGCCTTCCTGGACCAGGTCGTTGGCCAGGCCGTCGCACTCAACCTGTGTGCTCGCAAACACGATGGCCTGGTTGATGGTGGTGTCGCGCAGCAGGTGGTCCAGCAGCTTGCGCTTGTGGGTCATGTTGTCGGCCCACAGCAGCGATTGCGTGATGGAGGTGTGCTTTTCGTGCGGCGAGTCGATCTCGACGCGCTGCGGCGTGCGCATGACGCGCGTGGCCAGCTGCATGATGCGGGGCGCGAAGGTGGCGCTGAACATCATGGTCTGCTTGCGTTCTATCGTGAGCTGGTTGACTTCCGTCAGGTCGTCGGCAAAGCCGAGGTCCAGCATGCGGTCGGCTTCGTCGACGACGAGGAACTGCACCTGGTCCAGCTTGATCTGCATGCTGCGCTGCAGGTCGAGCAGGCGGCCGGGCGTGGCGACCACGAGGTTGGCGTTCTGCAGCTTGGCGATCTGCAGCTGGTAAGGGATGCCGCCAACGACGTTGGCGATGCGCAGGCCGCGGCAATGGCGCACCAGGTCGATCGCGTCGGCGCAGACCTGCTGGGCCAGCTCGCGCGTGGGGCACAGGATCAGCGCGCCGGGCGTGGCGGCCTTGAAGTTGCGGGGGCTGGTCGGGTCCTTGCGCTTGGGCTTTTTCAGCGGCGCTTCGCCGCGGGCGACAGCTTCAGCGCTCAGGCGTTCGAACTCGGCACGCTCAAAGCGCTCGGCTTCTTCCTGCTGCTTGAGCAGGGTGTGCAGCACGGGCAGCAGGAAAGCGGCGGTCTTGCCGCTGCCGGTCTGGCTGGAGACCAGCAGGTCGGTGAACTTGGCGGCCTTGGGATCGGCATCCAGGGCTTGCATGGCCTTGGGGATGGTCGCCATCTGCACGGCGGTGGGCTTGGTAAAGCCCATGTCGGCGACGGCCTGCAGCAGTTCCTTGGCCAGGCCAAGCGCTACAAAACCGTTGGGTTCGGCGACGACTGCGTCGAGCGAAGTGGAGGCCTCAGGCGCATCGGAAAAATCCGGAACAGCGTTGAAAGCGGTGTCGTTGTTGTCGTTGGCAATGGCTTCAGGCAAAAAGTCGCCACGAGCCTCAAAAGAGTCAGTCATGTTTTTTCTCACTAATCACCTGTTCGCAGCGCTTTTGGCGAGGGAACAGGAAACTTCACCTCCCGCGATGCGGAAGGCTTCGTTCATGGTTAATAAAACATCAACCATCAAACGAATATGCGGCCCGGGCGGCAAACTTGACGCTGTGCCCGAAGCGGTGACTCCGTTGTTGGAGTCCAAAAGTGTGAGGTAGATGTACAAATGCAGCGCACCCTGTGCAACCGCAAGCCCACGATTATAGCGTGCTTTGCGGGTTTCTACCAGTCCCCCGCTGGATTAAAGGCTATCGGGCCTTGCAGGCGCTCTCATTACAGGAGCGGCTTTCGCTTACCCAGCCTGACGAAACCCGTCAAAGAGTCACTTCAGGAAATGTTCCCGGTAGTGCTCCAGCTCGTCGATGGATTCGTGCACATCGGCCAGCGCCGTGTGGCTCTGGCGCTTTTTGAAGGCGCTGTAGACCTCGGGCCGCCAGCGTTTGGCCAGCTCCTTGAAGGTGCTGACGTCGACGTTGCGGTAGTGCAAAAAGGCTTCCAGTTTGGGCATGTACTTGACCAGGAAGCGCCTGTCCTGGCTGATGGTGTTGCCGCACAGGGGCGAGGCACCCTTGGGCACGTACTGCGCCAGGAAGGCCAGTATCTGCGCCTCGGCGTCGGCCTCGTCCACGGTGCTGGCCTTGACCTTGTCGATCAGGCCGCTGCGGCCGTGGGTGCCTTTGTTCCAGGCATCCATCTGGTCCAGCAATTCGTCGCTCTGGTGAATCGCCAGGACCGGGCCTTCGATGCGCGGCGTGAGCTGCGGGCCGGTCACGATCACGGCGATTTCAATCAGGCGCTCTTTTTCCGGGTCCAGCCCGGTCATTTCGCAGTCCAGCCAGACGAGGTTCTGGTCTGATTTTTTGAGTGTGGTTTCAATTTCGGGCATGCCGAGATTCTCGCTGATCGCCTAAACTGCCCGCTATGACCGACTATTCGCTTGTTTTCACCGGGGTATTCTCGGCTTTGCTGGTGCTGGGCCTGCTCACGAAGTTCTACCTGGCTTCGCGGCAGATCCGCCACGTGGCGCGCCACCGCGACGCCGTGCCCGCGGCCTTTGCCGGCACCATCTCGCTGGAAGCCCACCAGAAAGCGGCCGACTACACCATCACCAAGGCGCGCTTCGGCTTGCTGGAGACGGCCTTCGCCTCCGCCGTGCTGCTGGGCTGGACCCTGCTGGGCGGAATCGACACGCTGAACCAGGCGCTGGCCGGCTCCGGCCTGGCCGCCTGGGGCACGCTGGCGCCGCAGCTGGCCCTGCTGGCCGCCTTCGGCCTCGTCAGCGGCCTGCTGGACCTGCCCTTTACCCTCTACAGCACCTTCCGCATCGAGGAGCGTTTCGGCTTCAACAAGATGAGCTTCAAGCTCTGGCTGGCCGACCTCGTGAAATCCACGCTGGTGGGCCTGGTCATAGGCCTGCCCATCGTGGCGCTGATCCTGTGGCTGATGGGCAGCGCGGGGCGCCTCTGGTGGCTTTGGGCCTGGGGCGCCTGGATGGGTTTTAACCTGCTGGTGCTGGTGCTCTACCCCACCGTGATCGCGCCGCTGTTCAACAAGTTCAAGCCGCTGGAAGACGAAGCTTTGAAGGCCCGCGTGACGGCCCTGATGCAGCGCTGCGGCTTCGCGGCCAAGGGCTTGTTCGTGATGGACGGCAGCAAGCGCTCGGCCCATGCCAACGCCTACTTCACGGGTTTCGGCGCGGCCAAGCGCGTGGTGTTTTACGACACCTTGCTCAAGCAGCTGAGCCCCGGCGAGGTCGACGCCGTGCTCGCGCATGAGCTGGGCCATTTCAAGCACAAGCACATCATCAAGCGCATCGTCTCGATGTTCGCCATGAGCCTGGCCGGCTTCGCGCTGCTGGGCTGGCTGTCGTCGCAGGTGTGGTTCTACACGGGCCTGGGCGTGCGGCCGAATCTCAATGGCGCCAACGACGCGCTGGCCCTGCTGCTGTTCCTGCTGGTGGTGCCGCTTTTCAGTTTTTTCATCTCGCCGGTGTTCGCCCAGTTCTCGCGCAAGCACGAGTTCGAGGCCGACGCCTATGCCGTGGCCCAGACCGACGGCAGGGATTTGCAGAGCGCGCTGCTCAAACTCTACAAGGACAACGCCAGCACGCTGACACCCGACCCGGTGTTCGTGAAGTTCTATTACTCGCACCCTCCCGCCTCCGAGCGGCTGGGGCGCATGACCTCTTCCCTTGAAAGTGCCGCGACATGAGCAACCCCATCCACCAGAACCGGCGAGCCCTGAGCGCCACCGAAATCGTCACACAGCTGAGCAAACTCAACGGCGAGCAGGCCCTGGGCTGGCGCCTGATCGACGGCTCGCTGGAAAAAACCTACAGCTTCAAGAACTACTACGAGACCATTGCCTTCGTGAACGCGCTGGCCTTCATCGCCAACGCCGAAGACCACCACCCCGACCTCGCGGTGAGCTACGGCAAGTGCACGGTGCGCTTCAACACCCACGATGTGGACGGCATCTCCGTCAGCGACTTCTTCTGCGCGTCCAAGGCAGACGCCCTGCTCGCTTGAGCAAACCCCGGCGCCCCGCCGCGACCCCCATTGCGGGAACGCAGCCGGGGCTGGTGGTGGCCGGTTTCGGCCGCCATGTGCTGGTGGAAACCGAAACCGGCGAACGCCTGATCTGCCACCCGCGCGGAAAAAAAAGCCAGGCCGTGGTCGGCGACCGCATCCGCTGGCTGGCTTCGGAGGACGAGGGCACCATCGAAAAAATCGAGGAGCGCCGCAACCTGTTTTACCGGCAGGACGAGATGCGCACCAAGTCCTTCGCGGCCAACCTGGACCAGGTGCTGATCCTGATCGCGGCCGAGCCGGAATTTTCGGAAAGCCAGCTGACCCGCGCACTGATCGCCGCCGAAGCCGAAGGCATCACCCCCGTCATCGCGCTGAACAAGAGCGACCTGGGCGAGCCTTTCACGCGCGCCTGGGCGAAGCTGGCGCCCTACCGCACCATGGGCTACCGCATGCTCTCGCTGGCGATCAAGCCCAAGGCCGAAGCATCGAGGCCGGCGAATACCCAGGCCGCGGAATTGCATGAACTGGTCGAGCTGCTGCGCGGCAAAAAAACCCTGGTGCTGGGCCCCTCAGGCGCCGGCAAAAGCAGCCTGACCAACCTGCTGGTGCCCGATGCGCGCGTGCTGACGGCGGAGATCTCGCAGGCCCTGAATTCGGGCAAACACACCACCACCAGCACCACGCTGTACTGGGTGGACACCGGGGACGGCAACACGCGCGCCACGGCGCTGATCGACTCGCCGGGCTTCCAGGAGTTCGGCCTGCACCACATAGCCCCCATGCGCCTGGCCGGCTATATGCCGGACCTCAGGCTCCATGCCCAGGACTGCAAGTTTTATAACTGCACCCACCTGCATGAGCCGGGCTGCGGCGTGATTGCCGAGGTGAATGCAAGCGACCACCCGAGCAGCATCAGCGCCAACCGGTACCGGCTGTACACCGAGCTGTTCGCGGAGCTTTCGCAAAGCCGCTATTGACCCCCGGCAGCCTGCCGGGCCACCGTGCCGCCTAACCCAGGAGGCGCGCCAGCGTCAGCAAGGCCAGCAGCACCATCCAGAGCACCACGGAGCGCCACACCAGCCCCACGATGCTGCGCAGGTGCGCGATTTCGGGTTCCCGGCCCGGCGTGGCCTCGGTGGCGATGCTGTCTTCCGAGTCCAGCCCGCCGGCCTGGAAGCCCTGGGAGGTGTTCGGCGAAAACGCGGCCTTGAGCGCCTCGCCGCCCAGGCGCACGTTCACGGCGCCGGAGGTGGCCGCCAGGATGATGCCGTCGTTGCGGTTCTCGGCGGCGGCCGGCGCATTGGCCGCAAAACGCTGCGTGTAGTTGCGCCAGGCGTCGATGGCGTCCTCAAAACTGCCGACGACCGCAAAACCCAGCGAAGTGACACGCGCCGGCACATAGTCGATCACGCCCCAGGCGCGGCTGGCGGCCAGCTGCAGCGCCATGCTGGCGCCTTCGCCCGCCGCGGCGGCGGTTTTGCGCTTGTAAGCCCAGTAGCGCGAGACGAATTCGCTCATGCGGTAGAGCACCGCGCCCGCGGGGCCCAGGCCCAGCGCGGCCAGCACCGAAAACCAGGCCAGCACGCCGAACACATGGCGGTGCGCGGCCAGCACCGAATACTCGATCACGTGGCGCACGATTTCGCTGCGCGGCAGTTCGCTGGCGTCCACCTGGCGCCACTGCGCAAGCAGCTCGCGCGCCGTGGCCTCGTCGCCGTCGTCGAGCGCGTCGCGTATGTCGGTGAAGTAGTGGCTGAACTGGCGAAAACCCAGCGTGACGTAAAGAATCGCCACGCTCCAGGCAAAGGCCAGCACGACGTTGATGCTCCAGAGCAGCCAGTGGATCAGCATGGTGACCAGCGCCGGCACGATGACGGCGACCGTCCAGGCGATCCAGCCGTGCTGGGGTTTGCCGGCGTCCAGGCTGCGGTTGGTCCAGCGAGCCCATCCGCGAAAGCCTGCATGAACCCAGTTGCCGCGGGCCAGTGGCCGGGCCTGTTCGATGATGAGTGCAAACAAAACGGCGAGAAAGCTCATGCATGAATCATAGCGGCCCCCACGGTGAGACGGGCCCCCACGCTTTTCACTTCGTGTAATGCGCTGCCCCCCGAGGGGGCCGCTGCGCCTGCGGCCCGGCAAAGCCGGTTCCGCGGCCCCGGCTGGGCTGAAGACAACCCGGCTCCCTCTACGGGCGGGTGCGGCCTCAGGCGCTGAGAAAACGGTAGAGATTGCGCAGCATGCCGGCGGTGGCGCCCCAGATGTAGCGCTCGCGGGCTTCGCCGCTGTCTGCTTCGGTGGAAGGATCGGAATAAGGCATGGACAGCCACTGCCGGATAACGCCGTCGAACTCCATCTCATGACGGCGGTGGTGGGCGGGATTCATCAGGTAGCCCAATGGCACTTCGAACACGTCGGCGACCTCGCCGGGGTTGGGTTGCAGCGCGAAGCCGGGCTTCACCAGCGCCACCACCGGCGTGATGATGAAGGCCGTTCCCGTGACGTAGGTGGGCAAGGTGCCCAGCACCTCCACATGGCCGCGCGGCAGGCCGATTTCCTCGTGGGCTTCGCGCAAGGCGGTGTCCACCGCATCGCGGTCGGTGTCGTCGGTGCGGCCGCCCGGCAGGGCCACCTGGCCGGAATGCGTGGAGAGGTTGGTGGTGCGCTCGGTCAGCAGCAAGGTCACTTCATCGCGCATGACCAGCGGCACCAGGACGGCCGCCAGCGCCGGCGTGCGGTCGGTGAATTTTTTCTCGACGCTGTGCTCGGGTGTCCAGACCGGCGGATGCCGGAAACGCTCGCGCAGGGCCTGCGGCGACAGCCGCTCCAGCGGCACGCCCGCCAGGTGGTCGTCAATGCCCAGCACCGGGATGCTGCGCGGGTCAAACTTGGGCAGCGGCTTGGAGGAGTTCATGGAGCGCGTCGGCGTGGGGCAGTGGGTGGTTGGCTTGGGGCCCCCGGGCATAAAAAAAGCCGCTCGGTGAGCGGCTTTTTTAAAGGGGCTGTTGGGGCTGCCCTGGGTCCGGCCGGGCCGGACCGGCAGATCAGGCGCCCAGCTTTTCCTTGATACGTGCGGACTTGCCGCTGCGGCTACGCAGGTAGTACAGCTTGGCGCGACGCACATCACCGCGGCGCTTGACTTCAATCTTGGCGATCAGCGGGCTGTACACCTGGAAGGTGCGCTCAACGCCTTCGCCATTGGAGATCTTGCGGACGATGAAGCTGGAGTTCAGGCCGCGATTGCGCTTGGCAATCACCACGCCTTCAAAAGCCTGCACGCGCTTGCGGTTGCCTTCAACCACGTTCACGCTCACGATGACGGTGTCGCCAGGGGCGTATGCGGGGATGGTCTTGTTGAGGCGGGAAATTTCTTCCTGCTCGAGGGTCTGGATCAGATTCATGATTTTTCCATCTAACTTTTTCGTTCATGCACGCGCTACGCTAAAGACCGCAAATCCATGGATTCACCCGAAGATGATTCAGATGGTTGCAGTGGCCGCCAGAGGATCGAAAAGCCTTTGATTATAGCAAGCCAGGGCTTTTCTCAAGCGTCCTTGTCGGGGTTTTCAAGCAGATCGGCCAGAAAAGCCTCGTCGCTTTCGCTCAAATGGCCACGCTCACGCGCTTTCTGCACCAATTCGGGGCGTTCATGTTGCGTCAAAGCCAGCCGCCGCTCACGCCGCCAACGCTCGATATGGGCGTGGTTTCCCGACATCAGGGTGGCCGGCACAGGCTGGCCGCGCCAGCTTTCAGGCCGCGTGTAGTGGGGGCAGTCGAGCAGCCCGTCGAGCGCCGGATTGAAGCTGTCCAGCTGGTGGCTGCCCTCGTCGTTGAGCACGCCGGGCTGCAGGCGGGCCACCGCGTCCAGCAAGGCCATGGCGGCAATTTCACCGCCCGACAACACAAAATCGCCCAGGCTGACCTGCAGGTCCACATGGGCCTGGATAAAGCGCTGGTCCAGCCCCTCGTAGCGCCCGCACACCAGCACGGCGCCGGCGCCGGCCGACCAGCTTTCGACGCCGGCATGATCAAGCACCTTGCCAACGGGGGAAAACAGCACGGTCGGCACCTTGGGCGCGCCGGCGGCCGTGCGGTCGGCGTGTATGGCTTCAAGGCACAGCGTGAGCGGCTCGGCCATCATCACCATGCCCGGGCCACCGCCAAAAGGCCGGTCGTCCACCCGGCGGTAATTGCCGTCGGCAAAATCGCGGGGATTCCAGAGCTTGACCTCCACGAGGCCCGATTCATAGGCACGGCGCGTGACGCCGCTGGCCAGGAAAGGCGCAAAAAGTTCGGGAAACAGGGTGATCAGGTCAAAGCGCATGGGAAGGCTATTTTGCGCGAGCCGGGCGCCGTGAGGAAATGAACCGGGAAAGGCCCTGAAAAGGACCTCGGAAAGCGGCGGGCCTCAGTAGTCGGGCTGCCAGTCCACGGTGATGCATTTGCCGGCGATGTCCACGGTGTCGACATAGACCGAGACAAAGGGAATCATGCGCTCGGCAGTGCCGCTGCCGCCGCCCTCCTGCTGGACGGGGTACTCCACGCACAGCACGGAATGCGGGCCGGTGGCCATCAGGTCGCGCACCAGGCCCAGGTCGACGCCTTCGCGGTTGACCACCTTCAGGCCGATCAAGTCGACCCAGTAGTACTCGTCCTTGGAAGCGGCGGGAAAGCTGCTGCGCGGCAAAAAGATGCGGGCGCCACGCAAGGCCTCGGCGGCATTGCGGTCGTCCAGGCCGGCGAACTTGGCGACGACGGAGTCGGAGTGAACCTTGGCCTCGTCCACGCTAAGCGTGACGGTGCCGGAAAACACGGTGAAACCCGGGCGGAATTTGGCGTCGGGCGCCTGCAAAAACCAGGATTTGGCCGCGAAAAGCGCTTCCGGATCGGAGCTGTGCGGCAGGATTTTCACCCAGCCCTTGACGCCCCAGGCATCCAGGATGCGCCCGACTTCAACGGCGTCGTCCGGCAGGCTTGAAGGTGTCAGGCCCGCGGACGGCGAGAGGCCGGGCTGCATCGAAACTTGGGTTAAAAGCTTCGGGGATCTCAGGCGGCCTTGGCGGCGCCTTGCTTGACCAGGCGCAGCACGGTCGGGGACGGCTGTGCGCCCACGCCGATCCAGTGGGTCAGGCGGTCTTGCGCAATGCGCAGGCCTTCTTCGCCACCGGTGGCGATCGGGTTGTAAAAACCGATGCGCTCGATGAAACGGCCGTCGCGGCGGACGCGCTTGTCAGCCACAACAATATTGAAAAAAGGACGGTGCTTGGAACCGCCGCGTGCAAGTCGAATGACGACCATGATTTATCCTTCGGGTGGTGGGGCTTACCGGTAAAGTAGTTACCCCAATGTTCTGCAGCGCTTGAGACACACGACATGGCCACCCGGCCAGCGAATTGCTGCAAAGCCTGAGATTATAGCCTGCCGGACGGTTTTACCGGAAATTCGCCCTTTTCCACATCCTTCTCCCATCTTTCTCCCGCCGTTCCACCGCCAAGCGCCGTCCCCATGCCCCTCATACGCCCCAGTCGCGACCAGGACATTCCCGCCATCACCGCCATTTACGGCCACCACGTGCTGCACGGCACAGGGACTTTTGAAACCGAACCGCCCAGTGCGGCCGACATGGCGGCCCGCCGGGCCGACGTGCTGTCCAAGGGCCTGCCTTACCTGGTCGCCGAGCAGGACGGCGAAATCGCCGGTTTTGCCTACGGCAACTGGTTCAAGCCGCGCCCGGCCTACCGTTTTTCGGTGGAAGATTCGATCTACCTGGCACCCGGGCAACACCGCAAAGGCCTGGGCCGCGCCCTGCTGGCCGAACTGCTGGCGCGGTTTGAAGCCGTGGGCATACGCAAGGCCATGGCCGTGATAGGCGACTCGGCCAATGCCGGCTCGGTGGGCGTGCACCGCGCGCTCGGCTTCACCGAGGTCGGCACCGTCCGCTCCTGCGGCTGGAAGTTCGGCGCCTGGCGCGACATCGTCATCATGGAAAAAGTCCTGGGCGCGGGCGACACCCAGCCGCCACCCGAGCCGCCCGCCGCATAATCGCCGCATGCAAACCGCTACAGCGCCCTCCCCCAAAGCCCCGAAAAACAAAACCCTCGCCGCCTGGCTGGCCTTCATAGGCGGCCAGCTCGGCATCCACCGCCTTTACCTGTTCGGCCTGGGCGACGTCTGGGCCTGGCTGCATCCCATCGTCGCGGCGCTGGGCTGGTGGGGCGTGGAGCGTGTGCGGATGTACGGCCAGGACGACCACCTGGCCTGGGTGCTGATTCCCCTGCTGGGCTTCACCCTGGCCGGCACGGCGCTGACCGCGATTTATTACGGCCTGATGTCGACCGACAAATGGAACGCGCTGCACAACGCAGCCGCCCCGGAAACCAAAGCCGGCAACACCAACTGGCTGACCATAGGCGCGGTGGTGTTCGCGCTGCTGTTCGGCACCATTTCACTGATGTCCAGCATCGTCTTCAGCTTCCAGCGCTACTTCGAATATCAAGTCGAAGAGGCCAAGAAGATATCGCAGTAGATGGGCCCCCACGCTTTTCACTGCGTGTAATGCGCTGCCCCCCCCAAGGGGGCCGCTGCGCCTGCGGCCCGGCAAAACCGGTTCCGCGGCCCCTGCTTGGTTAAGAGCCCTTCTCGCCCGGTGTGTCTCGTTTGATCAGAACACCTGCAGGCTGACCCAATAGGCGATCGCTGCGACAAAGGCTGAGGCCGGGATCGTAAAAATCCAGGCCCAGACGATGTTGCCGGCCACGCCCCAGCGCACGGCCGAGGCGCGCTGCGTGGAGCCCACGCCGACGATGGCACCGGTGATGGTGTGGGTGGTGGAAACCGGAATGCCCAGCGCCGTTGCCAGAAACAGCGTCAGCGCGCCGCCGGTTTCGGCGCAAAAGCCGCCCACGGGCTTGAGCTTGGTGATTTTCTGGCCCATGGTTTTCACGATGCGCCAGCCGCCGAACATGGTGCCGAAGCCGATGGCGATGTAGCAGACGATGACCACCCAGACCGGCAGGTGCTCGGTGGTCGCCATCATCCAGACCGGCAGGCCCTGCACATTGCTGGTGGTCGCGGCGATCAGCAGCAGCCAGATGATGCCGGCGGTTTTCTGTGCGTCGTTGCCGCCATGGCCCAGGCTGTAGGCGCCTGCGGACACCAGCTGCAGCCGGCGGAACCAGCGGTCGGCCCGCGAAGGCGTGGCGCGGCGGAAAACCCAGGCCACCGCCACCATCATCAGCGAGCCCAGCAAAAAGCCCAGCAGGGGCGACACGAAAATAAAGGCCACCACCTTGAACACGCCCGAGGCGATCAGCGCGCTGGCGCCGGCCTTGGCGATCACGGCCCCGACGATGCCGCCAATCAGCGCATGCGAGGAACTGCTGGGAATGCCGTAAAACCAGGTGACGATGTTCCAGGTGATCGCGCCCGTCAGCGCGCCGAACACCACATGGGTGTCGACCACCCCGGGCGCCACGATGCCCTTGCCTATGGTCGCCGCCACGCTCAGGTGGAAGATGAAATACGCGAGGAAGTTGAAGAAGGCGGCGAACAGCACCGCCTGCCCCGGCTTGAGCACGCCGGTCGACACCACCGTGGCGATCGAATTGGCCGCGTCATGAAAGCCGTTCATGAAGTCGAAGGCGATGGCCAGGAAGACCAGCAGGAACACCACCCACAGGGCGGCCTGTACGGTTTGCATGATTCAGGCGCCCGCGATCAGGAGTTCTCGAGGACGATGCCCTCGATCAAGTTGGCCACATCCTCGCACTTGTCGGTGATGGTTTCGAGCAGTTCGTACACCGCCTTGAGCTTGATGACCTCGCGCACGTCGGGCTCCTCGCGGAACAGCCGGCTCATGGCCGAGCGCATCACGCGGTCGGCGTCGGATTCGAGCTTGTCGATTTCCTCGCAGGTCTTGAGCGCGGCTTCGGCCGTCGCGGCATCGCTGACTTTCTCGATCAGCGCCACGGCGTCCTGCAGGCGTTCGCAGCATTTGACGCTGAGGTCGGTCAACCGCACGATGTCTTCGGTCATGTGGCGCACGTCGTACAGCGCCATGGTTTCGGCCGAGTCCTGGATCAGGTCGGCGACGTCGTCCATGGTGTTGATGAGCTTGTGGATCTGCTCGCGGTCTATCGGCGTGATGAAGGTCCTGTGCAGCGCGCGGTTGACTTCATGCGTGATGCGGTCGGCGGCGCGCTCGGCGTGGTCGACTTCGCGGTTGAAGGCCTCGCGCTTTTCCACGTCGCTGTAGTTGGCGACCAGCTTGGAAAAAGCATGCGCCGCCTCCACAATGCGTTCGGCATGCTGGTTGAACATCTCGAAAAAATTGCCTTCGCGCGGCAGCAATTTGCCAAACAGCATGTCTATTCCTCAGGAAGTAAGTCAAAAATATGACGTTTTTGTAACAACCAGAAGTTTAACCCGCCCCCACGCTCCCCCACTTTGTGTGGGTCGCTGCCCCCCGAGGGGGCCGCTGCGCCTGCGGCCCCTGCTTGCTGAAGAGTTGTCCGGTTAAGCGCTGCGGAAGATGAAGTAGACAGCGCCAACCATACACAGCGCTGCCCAAAGATAGTCGAGCTTGAGTGGCTCGTTCAGGTAGAACACCGCGAAGGGCACAAACACGCTGAGGGTGATGACCTCCTGCATGATCTTGAGCTGGCCCACGCTGAACTGGGTGAAGCCTATGCGGTTGCCGGGCACCTGCAGCAGGTATTCAAACAGCGCGATGCCCCAGCTGATCAGGGCTGCGGTGTACCAGGGCGAGGCCGCGAGGTTTTTCAGGTGGCCGTACCAGGCGAAGGTCATGAAGACGTTGGACAGCAGCAGCAGGCCTATGGTCTGCGCCGACACGGGCAGTGACTGGAGGAATTGCATCAAAGGACTCCGGGACAGGTGTCAGCCGAAATGGCCGACCAAAATCAGCACCACGGTCAGCGTGACCAGGGCCAGCGCGGTGGACACCACCACGCTGGCGGTGATCAGCTCTTCGGCGACCTTGTAGCGCTGGGAAAACAAAAACACATTCGCGCCTATCGGCAGGGCCGAGGCCACCACCATCACCGACATGGGCACGCCGCCCACACCCAGCAGCCGGCACAGGCCAAACACCAGCAGCGGGTGCAGCAGGTTTTTCACCCCGGCCAGCGCCAACGCCTGGCGCCAGTGCTCGCCCACGCGGGTGTTGGCCAGGGTCACGCCGACCAACACCAGCGCCAGCGGGCCGAAGGCGCTGGCCATGAGCTCCAGCGGCTTGTCGACGACGGCGGGAATCGTGAAACCGGTCTGCGCGAACAGCAGGCCGGCGATGATGGGCAGCGGCACCGGGTGCAGCAGCGCGTTTTTCACGGCCATCATCACGGTGGCCACCGGGTGGCGCGGCGCGCTGGTCACCTCGTCGCTGGTGCCCAGCTTTTGTTCATGGGCCACCGCGAGCTCCAGCACCACCGTGGCGCTGGTCAGCAGCACCAGCGAGTGCACGGACACCAGCGTGAACAAGGTCACCAGCCCCTGGGGCCCGTACATCAGGCCTATCAGCGCGATGCCAATCATCACGGTGTTGGAGAAGGTATTGGCCAGCGCCAGCACCGCCGCGCGGCGGTTAAAGCCCTGTACCAGCAGGGTGCCGCCNAAGAGCACGATGACGGCCAGGAAATAGGCCAGCACCGGCTTGAAATCAAGCTGCTCGACNCGCACCCGGCTCATGGTGCGAAACAGCAGCGCCGGCGTGAGCAGCAGAAAGATCAGGTTGGACAGGTCCTTGATGGCATTCGCCCTGATCCANTGCGCCCGGCCGGCGAAAAAACCCGCGGCAATCAACAGCACAACCGGGAACAGGGACTCAAAGACNAGCNGGTTCATTGGCGCAATCTTAGCTTGCACGTCCNTNGCACCATGCCGGTCCCGGCTGTCGCTTAAAACGCCAGCTGCATGCCCACTTTCAGGCTGCGCCCCGGCAGCGGCGCCTTCGGGAACGCCGTGGTCGTCAGCACCGAAGCCGCGCTGTAGGCCAGCTGGTTGGTCAGGTTGTCGACCTTGGCATACCAGAGGATGTTGCTGGCGCCGGCCTTCATGCGGTAGGTGGCGGCCAGGTTCCACAACGTGTAGGCCGGGGTCGCGCGCTGGCCGTCGGCCACGCGGTTCTGTGCCATGGAATGATCAAAACCTATGCTGCTGCCCCAGGGCCCGCTGGCCCAGATAAGGCTGGCGCCCACACGCGCCGGCGCGATGCGCGGCAGCGGCTGGCCGTTGCTGAGGTTGGTGGCGCGCACCACATCGCCGCGCAAGGCCAGGTCCACACTGGACGCGCCCTCGAGCAGGCGGATGTTGCCGCTGGCTTCCAGGCCCACAAAACGCGCGCGCACGCCGGTGTAGGCAAACTCCGGCAGCAACGGGTTGTCCGGGTTGTTGTCGTCCACGCCGTCGCCGTCCAGGTCGGCCGGGTTCAGCGCGCCGTCTTCCTGCCCGTAGCGGTTACCCGTGGCCAGCAGGCCTATGTAGTTCTTGAAGCGGTGCACATAGGCATTGGCGCTAAAGCTGTTGGCGCCCGACTTCCAGCTGGCGCCCAGGTCCAGGCTGGTCGATTTTTCCTTGCCCAGGGTGGGGTCGCCGGTTTCCCAGGCCCTGGTCGCCACGTGCGGGCCCTGGGCGAAGAGTTCGTAGTCCTTGGGCGCGCGTTCGGTGTAGGCCAGGTTGCTGGTCAGCTGCCAGCCCGGCGCCGCATTCCACAAGGCGCCCAGCGCATAGCTATGCGGCGTGAAGTCGCGCGTCAAAGGCGCGAAACGCGCCACCAGCGGGTTGCCCAGCGACTCCACTTTGACCGACTCCAGCCGCCCGCCAAAGCTCAGCTTGCCCCAGCTCGTGGCGTACTCTTCGTAAGCGAACACGGCGTTCTGCGCGGTCTTGCTGTAGGGGGCAAAGGCCTCGGCGCCATCGGCGGAAAAACGGTTGTTCTCGGACTGGAAGCCGACCAGGCCTTCGAGATTTCCGATGCGCGCATGGCGCGCCTCCAGCCGCAAATCACTGCCCTTGTTCTTGAACACCGTGCCGGGGTCGGGGCCTTCGAATTCGGTGTGCTGGTAGTCGGTATGGCTCAGTTGGCCCTTCACACTCCGGATAAAACCGCCCAGGTCGCGCAGCTCGCCTTCCAGCGCCACACGGTTCGATTTCATGTCAATCGTCACGTCGTCTTCGGCCACCGTGCCGTAGTTGCTCCGGTAGGTGCTGACCGACGCACCCAGGTAGCCGTGGTCAAAAAACACCGAGCCGCCAACCGCGCCGCCATGCACCTTGCTGTCTGAATTGCAAATACGGTGGGTGATGGTGTTCACGCCGCCCTTGCCGCAGGCCAGGTCGGTGGGCACTTTCACGTCGCCGGTCTCGCGGTTGAACACATCCACATGCAGGGCATAACGGTTGTTGCCGCCTTCGAGCAACACGCCGCTGCTTTTTTCGCGGTTGCCGCTCGCCAGACCCAGGTCGACCTTGCCGCCCACACCGCCTTTTTCATCGAACAGCGGCTCGCGCGGGATGCGGTTGTCGATCACGTTGACCACGCCGCCCACGGCGCTGCCGCCGTAGAGCAAGGCACCGGGGCCGCGCAACACCTCGACGCGTTCGATGCTGATCGGGTCGCTGGTGACGGCATGGTCGTAGCTCAGGCTGGAGGCATCCAGCGTGGCGCCGCCGTTGCCCAGGATGCGGATGCGGTCGCCGTCCAGGCCGCGGATGATGGGCCGGCTGGCATTGGGCCCGAAGTAGGTGCTGCTCACGCCGGGCACGCCGTCCAGCGTTTCGCCCAGCGTGGTCTTGCTACGCAGCAGCAGGCCGGTGCCCGAGTACTGCGCGGCCGGTGCGATCAGGTCTGTGGCGCCCAGCGGATTGCCGGTCACGGTGACCTCCTTGAGGCTGGAGACGGTGGCTGGTGCGGGGGCGGTGGCTTGGGCACTTGCCAGGCCGCAAGAAAGCGTTGCCGCGGCGCAGAGCACGCGGCTGATAAAAGGTGGTTTCATGGTGACTCGCTGAATCGGGAAAACAAAAGGCAAAGCTGCGCCCAGCCGGGCTGGCCGGCGCAAAGCTACTGGAGAGGGATTTCAGCGAGGGAAAGGCGGACCGCGCGCGTCAAACAGCGCCGCCCAGCGGGCGAGCGCTTCGCCGCGGGAGATGTCAAAAGCCAGACTGGAAAGCACCAGCGGCAAACTCAGCATGGGGAGCGTCGGCGCTGCCTGGCCGTGGCTGGCCTGGTCAAACAGGCGGCAGTCGGAATCGCCGTCATGCGAGGAAAACAACGAGGCCAGCCATCCGCCACCCTCCCCCTCTTCTTCAACGTGCGCAAGAGCGGCGTGTTCCTGATGATGGCCGTCTTGATGCACATACGAATGGGAATGAATGTGCGCCTGCGGGCCGTGCACCACGCCGTGCATCAGCCCCAGCAATTGCGCAAATAAAAGCGAGGCGGCCAGCAGCCAGACCAGGGCCCCGGCGGAACTGGAATCCCGGCGCTTATTTGACGCTGGTGGCATCCGTGATGCGGTAGTAGAGGCCGTAGGCGTCGTCATTGAGGACCAGGAAACGCCCTTCCACCACCACCGGCTCCATGCTGTATTTGACCGGCGTCTTGGTCTTGACCTCGACCATGCTCTCGGGCCCGCCCGGCAGGCAGAAAGCGCAGGTCAGCGGCACCGAGGACAGCAGGAAATGTTTTTGTTTTTCACCCGGGTCCAGCGGCATCATGAAGCCCTGGATGCGCTGGGTTTTCTGGTTCAGCGCCATCTGGTCCAGCGTGAAGACCGGCAGGATGCGGTTTTTCTCGTTCTTGGTTTTCACCGCCGTCAGCACCGACCAGGGCACCACATCGCTGCGGGCCGAAAGTGGCGGAAACGGGCTGTTGGCGCCATGCACGCCCGCACCCTGGCCCACCGGCAGGTCAAAACCCGGGCCCGCGGCAGCAGCCGGCTTGGTGCCGCCCGCCACCGGCGAAGACAGGGTCTGCGCCTGCAGGCCCGCGGCCATGAGGGACAAGCCGCAGGCCAGCGCGAAGGCGCGGCCCAGGCCATTGCGAAGGATGGGGTTCATGCGGGACTCCTGCAGCTGTGGCACCGGTTCAGGCCTGGGTGGTTCGCCAGGCTCAGTGAACGTGCTTCATGCCGCAGTATTTGCCGACGGCCAGCCCTTTGCAAGCGGCTTGCAGTTCTTTTTCGCAAACCTCGTCTTTTTTACCCGACTCCAGGCACTTGGCCGCGGCTTCGTGGGCGGCGGCCATGGCGCGGTGGCGCTGGATGTCTTCCTTGGTTTCCTTGTCGCTGTGCTGAGCGTGAGCCAGCGAAAAAGTGGCGCTCAGGGCCAGCGCGGCCACGCCGCCCAGGACGGGCGAGAACTTGAGGAATTGCTGGACGAGACGAAGACTTGGCATAAAAGTTACCTTGATTGGAGAAGTTCAAACACATTGACCCGGTAGGCCTCCCAGGCGGGCAGCAGCGCGGACGCCAGCGCCACCCCCAGGGCCAATACCGGCACGCTTACCAGTTCGACCGGCCAGGACACGGCGCCGATCAACACGGATTTTTCGAGCTGCAGCGCCCAGCCCAGCAAGGCCGTCAGCCCCTGGCCCGCCAGCACGCCCAGCACCGTGGCCAGCAGGGCCAGCCACAGGGCTTCGCACAGCAGCAGGCCGGCCACCTTGCCCGGCGGCGCGCCCAGCATGCGCAGCAGCGCCAGGTCGGCCCGGCGCTCGCGCACCGCGCCCCACAGCGCGATGAACACGCTCAGGCCCGCCGTGAGCAGCAGCACGCCGGCCAGCGCGCGCAGCACATCGGTGCCCACGCCCACCATGCTCAGGAGGCGCGTGATCTCCAGTGCCGGCGCGGCGGCCTGCATCTCGGTGCTGCTGTTGATGTAGCGCGGGAAGGTCACCGCCGCCAGCGGCGTTTTGTACTGGATCAGCGCCAGCGTGATTTCGCGGTCTTCCTCCAGCACCTTGCGGTCGTCGTCGTCCAGCGCGGTGTCGGTCTCATGCACCTGCCAAACCGATTCGGTGGCCGTCAGCACCAGGCGGTCCAGCACCGTGCGGCTGGGCGCCAGCACGCCGGACACCACATAGGGGCTGAGCTTGTGCTCCTCGCCCCCGCCGCCCAGGCCGTGCGTGCCGGTGAAGCTGTCGCCCACTTTGAGGCCGGTCTGCCGCGCCACCTGCGCGCCTATCACCGCCTGCATGGGCTTGGCCCATAGCGTGCCCTGGGCCAGCTGCGCTTCGTAGTGGCTGATGTAGTCGGGCGTGGTGCCCACGATGCGAAAGCCGCGAAAGCTGTCGCCCAGGCTGATCGGGATGATCTTGGCGACCTGCGGGTGTTTTTCGAGTTCCTTCACCGCGGCCAGCGGCACATTGCCGGTCGGCACGTCGAGGTGGAACACCCCCGAAAGAATCAGCTGCATGGGGCTGCCCTTGGCGCCCACCACCACGTCGATGCCGGCCAGGTCGCGGTCAAAAGCCTGGTTGATCTGGTGGCCCACCAGCAGCAGGAAAGTGATGGACGCCAGCCCCAGCGTGAGCAGCAGCAGGTTGAGCGCCGCGGCCAGCGGACGCGACCACAGGTAGCGCCAGGCGAAAACAATGGTCTTCATGGCTGGCGGCGCCCCAGCTGCAAGGCCTTGAGGCCTTTTTCGTCTTTGAAAAATTCGGCCACGCGGGCGTCATGCGTGGCAATCACCAGCGTCGCGCCCTGACGCCGCGCCGTGGCCCGCAGCAAGTCCAGCGACGCCGTAGCGGCCTCGTCATCCAGGCTGGCCGTGGGCTCGTCGGCCAAGATCACCTGGGGCTTGAGCAGCACCGCGCGCGCCAGCGCCACACGCTGCGCCTGGCCGCCCGAGAGCTGCGCCGGCTTGCGCTGCGCCAGCGCCTGCACATCCAGCGCGGCCAGCGCTTCGGCGATGCGGGCCTCGTCAGCCAGCCGGCCCGCGGCCCACTGCGCCATGGCCAGGTTGCCGTGCACCGTGAGCGCGGCGCTCAAATGCAGTTTTTGCGGCAGAAAGCCTATGGTGGCGGCGCGCCAGGCATCGCCCGCAAGCTTGCCCAGCGCCTTCATGGCCTGCCCCGCCACCGTGATCTCGCCGCCAGCGGGCGCCAGCAAACCGGCGGCCAGCGCCAGCCAGGTCGACTTGCCCGAACCCGACGCACCGCGCAGCAGCAGCACACCGCCCTGGGCCACGTCCACGTCCTCGAAGCGCAATTCGGGGCCGCCCGCATAGCGGTAAACAAGCTCGCGCGTGCTGATCATGAAGAGGCCGTGGCCGTGGCCGGTGCGGTGCTCGCGCAGTCGGCGCACACGCCGCGCACCGCGAAATCCATGCTCATGCCCTGGTAACCCAGGGCCTTGAGCGCCTGCAGCGCGGTCTGCGCGGCGCGCTCCAGGTCGTTGGCATTGGCTTTTAAAGCCCCCGAGAACGCGCCGTCCAGCGGGCTGTCGCGGTGGCAGCTCTGGCATTCAAAGTGCGGGATCGCATGCACGCTGCTGGGCATGGCCTGGTAGCGCCGCACGCGATTGGCGTCGACCCGGCACAGCAGCAGCCCCACCTGCGTAAGCCGGTCTATCAGGCGGTACAAGGTGACGCGGTCCAGAGCCTCCTCGGCATCGCCGGCCAGCGCCGCCTGCAGCTGCGCATGCGTGTAGCTGGTGTCGGGATGCGCCAGCAGCCAGCCCAGCACCCGCCGTGCCGCCGCGGTACGGCGCAGGCCGTGGGCGGACAGCAGGGTGTCTATGGGGTCGGACAGGCGGACGGTCATGGGATGTGAAGTGCTGCGGATTTCAATTAACGCAATCGAGTTGCATTATTACCGCAATTACGCCCCTTCCAATCCCTGCTTTGTGTAAAGCAGCCGAAATGGGCTCAGCTTTCAGGCCGCGTATCCGGCCAAGCGACCGCCCGTTTCGCCGCAGGCTTGCCCTTGGCGCTGGCCGTGGCCAGCCCGCCGAACAGCGCGATCAGCGCCAGCCAGCCCAGCATCACATCCCAGAAATGCTTGAGCAGGAAATACGGCGCCAGCAAGGTGGTGAACCAGTAGCTCAGCGGGCCGAAGCGCTCGCCGACCACGCCGCCGCCGTAGCCGCAGCGTATGGCCGGGTTGTCAAAACCGGCCGATGAGCAGCCCGCCCATTGCAACACCTTGGCCGAGGTGAACATGCTCACGACAGGTGTGCCGAAGGCCAGGACAAACAGGGCCAGGCCGATGAGCAGCGCCAGGAACAGGGTTTTGCAAACAGCGTGCATGCGTTTTTAAGATTGCTTTTTCGCCGGATTGTTGTGCCGCATCGCGCGATGCCTGACCACGATGGAAGCTAATGTATACCGCCAACGGCGGCACAAACCGGCGCTGCGCTATAACCTCCTATGAACGCGTCATGCCCGGCGCTCCACCCATTCATCCCACGGTAACACCCATGTCCCCCAAACACCCCACCCACCTGCGCGCCCACACCTACCACGGCCTGGCCCCCGGCCCGCGGCTGCTGGTCACCGGCGCCGTGCACGGCAACGAAACCTGCGGCACGCGCGCCATCACGCAGCTGCTGGAAGAAATCGACGGCGGCGCGCTGGCCATAGAACGCGGCACCGTGACTTTTGTGCCGGTGACCAACCCGCTGGCCTACAGCCTCAAGCAGCGCATGGGCGAGCGCAACCTCAACCGCAACATGGCGCCCAGCGCGATACCGCAGGATTTCGAGGACCGCATCGCCAACGTGCTGTGCCCGCTGCTGGATGCGCACGACGTGCTGCTGGACCTGCACTCCTTCCACACGGGCGGCGCGCCCTTTGTGATGATCGGCCCGCAAAACAACCACGGTGCGCTCGAGCCCTTTTCCCATGCGGCCGAGGAAATGCAGCTGGCGCTGCATACCGGGCCGCACCGCATCGTCGAAGGCTGGCTGGAAACCTATGCGCGCGGCGTCAAGCGGCGCACGGCGGCGGCCGAAGCAGGCGGAGCCAGCCGTGCCCAAAGCCTGGTGACCGACCCGAACTACGGTGTGGGCACGACCGAGTACATGCGCTCGCGCGGTGGCTACGGCGTGACGCTGGAATGCGGCCAGCATGAAGACCCGCAGGCGGTGCTGGTGGCGCGCTACGCGATCTTGCAGACCCTGGGCTTGCTGGGCTTGATCGCGCAGCCCGCCGCGCCGGTTCCCATGGCGCGCGAAATCCTGCGCCTGGTCGATGTCATGGACCGCGAGCACGAGGGCGACGGCTTCACCCGCGAATGGCGCAGCTTTGACGCAGTAAAGGCCGGCGAGGCCATAGGCAGGCGGCACGGCGGCGAAGCCGTCACCGCGCCGGCTGACGGCTTTGTGGTGTTTCCGAATCCGCGCGGCGAAGTCGGCCAGGAATGGTTTTACTTCGCGCAGCGGCGCGTGTAAGAACCTTGAACAACCTTATCCGCAGATAGACAGCGCCAGCTTCAGTCTTTCACCCGCGAAGCAAAAGTCTTGCGGAATTTCTCGACCTTGGGGCCGACCACAAAGGCGCAATAACCCTGGCTGGGGTTGTTCTCGAAATAGTCCTGGTGGTAGGCCTCGGCCGGCCAGTAGTTTTCCACCGGCAGCACCTCGGTGACGATGGGCTTGCCGAAAAGCTTGTCCTGGCTGGCCTGGCGAATGAAGTCGTCTATGACTTCCTTCTGCTCGGGCGTCGAGTAATAAATGCCGCTGCGGTACTGCGTGCCGGCGTCATTGCCCTGGCGGTTCAGGCTGGTCGGGTCGTGGATCACGAAGAAGATCTCGAGGATCTCCTTGAGCGTGATCTGGTCCGGGTCGTAGGTCAGCTTGACGACCTCGTTGCTGCCGGTGCGGCCGGTGCAGACTTCCTCATAGCTGGGCCGCGCGGCCTGGCCGTTGCTGTAGCCCGATTCGACGTCGGTGACGCCGCGCACCTTGACGTAGACCGCCTCTGTGCACCAGAAGCAGCCGCCGCCCAGGGTGATGGTTTGAAGGGATGAGGACATGGCTATCTCCGCTGAAAACCGTTGGTCGTGAAATGAGCGGAAATCTTACGCCGCGGGCCGCACAACTGCCGCGGCCGGCCCGCTTGCCCTTGCCCGGCAAGGGCTCAACCGCGGCGGCGCGGGCCCTTGCTGCGGTGCATGGGGCCGACGGCGCGGCGCATCAGCCGCAGCAGCACCAGCGCCGTGACGGCACCGGTGACGGCCAGGCCCAGCGAGCCCATGCTGAACACCGTGTCGTTGGTCTTGCCGTGGCTCAGGATGGCGGCCACGAAGTCGCCGCCTATGTAGGCGCCGAACACGCCGACACCGAGGTTTTCGAGGATAAGGATTTTTTCGCGGGTGCCCGCGAGCAAGCAGGCGGCGCCGCCGAAGAGAGCGCCCACCACACACCAGATATACGGGTTGATGCCGTTCTCCTGAAGACTATGAACTGCCCCATGGTCGCAGTTTTGCGCCCCCAGCGGTGGACATACTTTCCGCAAGGTCTTTCTCTTTCTTCTGGAGCCGCTCACAAAACCCAGCGAAGCGGTCCTGGCTAGGCGCGCCGCCGCAGACAGTGCACCAGCACGGCAAGGCGGCGCAACAACGCCAGGAGGGTTTTGTGAGTGGCTCAGGCCGGCGCAATCGCGCGCACCGCCTTGACAAAAGCCGCCAGCGCCTGGTGGTCGCGCGCGGTTTTCCAGAGGCAATGCGTGTCGTAAGGCGTGGTGGCCGCATCCAGCGGCACAAAAGCCGCACCGGCCATGGCCGACTGCCGCAGCGCGGCCGGCACCAGGGCCACGCCCATGCCCTGCGACACCAGCGAGACCACGCTGAGCCAATGCCGCAGTTCGTAGCGCATCTCGGGGTAAAAACCGGCTTCGGTGCAGATCGCCAGGATGCGCTCGTGGTAATCGGGCGAGACCGCCCGCGACACCACGGCAAAAGGCTGGCCCTGCAAGGCGGAAAGCGACAGCGAGCGCTTGCGCGCCAGCGCATGGCCGGCGGGCAGGCAGCAGACCAAAGCCTGGCTGGACACCAGGATTTGCGACAGTTCGGGCGGCACGCGCGTGGTGTGCACAAAACCCAGGTCCAGCCGGTCATGCGCCAGCTCCACCAATTGCTCGCTGGAGCTGAGCTCCTTGAGCGTGAGCCGCAGCAAGGGGTGCTCGGCCTGGAAGCGCTCCAGGATGACGGGCAGGCCGCTGTAAAGCATGGTGCCCGAAAAGCCTATGGCCAGGCTGCCGGCCATGCCTTGGCCCACATCGCGCGCATGGCCGGCCGCCTGCGCGGCCTGGTCCAGCAGGGCGCGCGCCGCCGGCACAAAGGCCTGGCCCGCGGCCGTCAGGCTGACCTGCTTGCTGCTGCGGGTAAACAACTTCGCGCCTATGGAGGCCTCCAGCTGCTGGATATTGAGCGACAGCGGCGGCTGCGAAATCGACAGGCGCCGCGCGGCGCGGCCAAAGTGCAGCTCCTCGGCCAGGACCAGGAAATAGCGGAGGTGGCGGAATTCCATGAATATGTTTTTTATATCGTTGAATCAATAATTGATATTAGACAACTATTCATGCTTGTCAAACAATCACGCATGGCCCCCGGTGCCCCGAGCCGCGCCCCCTACACTGCAAACCAAGCCCTTTCCCCCTCCTCCCCTTTTCCGGAGACACAGACCATGAAAACCACCTTCAACTGGCAAGACCCGTTTTTCTTCATGGAGCAGCTCAGCGAGGACGAACGCGCCATCGCCGACGCGGCGCATGCTTTTTGCCAGGAAAAGCTGCAGCCGCGCGTGCTGATGGCGGCGCGCCACGAGAAATTCGACCGCGAAATCATGAATGAGGCCGGCGCCATGGGTTTCCTGGGCTCCACGATCGAAGGCTACGGCTGCGCCGGCCTCAACTACGTGAGCTACGGCCTGGTGGCGCGCGAAGTGGAGCGCGTGGACAGCGGCTACCGCAGCGCCATCAGCGTGCAAAGCTCGCTGGTCATGCACCCCATCAACGCCTACGGCAGCGAAGCGCAAAAGCAGAAATACCTGCCCAAGCTGGCCACCGGCGAGTGGGTGGGCTGCTTCGGCCTGACCGAGCCCAACCACGGCTCAGACCCGGCCAGCATGCTGACGCGCGCCAGGCCCGTTGACGGCGGCTTCATCCTCAAGGGCGCCAAGATGTGGATCACCAACAGCCCCATCGCCGACGTCTTCATTGTCTGGGCCAAGCTGCAGGACCCGGACGGCAAGGTCGGCGGCCAGGAAAGCATTCGCGGCTTTGTGCTGGAAAAAGGCATGAAGGGCCTGACCGCGCCCAAGATCGAAGGCAAGATGAGCTTGCGCGCGTCGATCACCGGCGAAATCGTGATGGACGACGTGTTTGTGCCCGAAGCCAACCTGCTGCCCAACGTGAGCGGCTTGAAGGGCCCCTTCGGCTGCCTCAACAAGGCGCGTTACGGCATCGCCTGGGGCGCCCTGGGCGCGGCCGAGGACTGCTGGTTCCGCGCCCGCCAGTACACGCTGGACCGCCAGCAGTTCGGCCGCCCGCTGGCGCAAAACCAGCTGATCCAGAAAAAGCTGGCCGACATGCAAACCGAAATCACGCTGGGCCTGCAGGCCTGCCTGCGCGTGGGCCGGCTCATGGACGAAGACAAGGCCGTGCCCGAAATGATCTCGCTGATCAAGCGCAACAGCTGCGGCAAGTCGCTGGACATCGCCCGCATGGCGCGCGACATGCACGGCGGCAACGGCATCCATGACGAATACCACGTGATCCGCCACATGATCAACCTGGAAACCGTCAACACCTATGAGGGCACGCACGATGTGCATGCCCTGATCCTGGGCCGCGCGCAGACCGGCCTGCAGGCCTTCTATTAAGAAGCGCTTTTTCTTTCTGTAGCCGGCCATGGACCCAGGCGCGCTCAAGCCCGTGCTGGCCGCCCTGGCGTTGCCGCCGGTCTCGCCGCTGCTGCTGGCCTTGCTGGGCCTGCTGCTGGCCTGGTGCAACAAAAAGAAAAGCGGACTCACGCTGGCGACCGCTTCCGTGCTGCTGCTGGCGCTGCTCAGCTGCCACGGCACGGCGGTGTGGCTGGCGCGCACGGCCTTGCCGCAATTCGCCCCGCTGGACCTGGCCGAGCTCAAGACCCGCCAGGTGCAGGCCCTCGTGATCCTGGGCGGCGACGTGCTGCCGGTGGCGCCCGAGTACGGCCACAGCCAGCCGAGCGCGGCCACCGCCGCGCGGCTGCGCTACGGCGCCTGGCTGGCCCGTCAATCCGGCTTGCCGCTGGCTTTTACCGGCGGCCTGGGCTGGGCGGCCCACAGCACCCAAACCGAATCGGAAGCCGAAATCGCCGCCCGCGTGCTGCAGCAGGACTACGGCCTGGCGCTGCGCTGGCGCGAATCGCAGTCGCGCGACACGGCGGGCAATGCGCGCCTGATGGCGCCGCTGCTGCGTCAGGCCGGCGTCCAGCGCATCGCGCTGGTAACCCATGCCTGGCACATGCCGCGTGCGGTCCTGGCCTTTGAACAGGCCGGCCTGGCCGTCACGCCCGCCCCCATGGGCTATGTGCTGCCGGCGCAAAGCGAGCTGCTCGAATGGCTGCCCTCGGCCCAGGGCCTGCAGGCCTCGCGCCAGGTGCTGCGCGAGTGGCTGGGGCTGGCTGTTGGGCGCTTTCTGCCCGCTTGAACCCGGGACCGGCCACCTCGTGTGGCGCCAAAGCCGCGCCTACCAAGGCTTTACCGTGGGTTTACCTTTGAGCCTAGGCACCCCGGCGACACTCAATACTTTGGGTTGACGGTCGGAAAGTAAGCAGATATATTACTAACCAGTCAGTCAGTAACTATGTCTCTTTCCAAACTTTTCCACGACAACACCGCGGTCGCCGCCAAGCGGGAGCGCCGCAAGGAAGCACGGCCGGGCGAGCTCCTGGATGCCGCATTGGACCTTTTTGTGGAAAAAGGCTTTGCCGCCACCCGCGCCGAGGAAGTCGCCGCCCGCGCCGGTGTCTCCAAAGGCACGCTCTTCCTTTATTTCCAGAGCAAGGAAGAGCTGTTCAAGGCCGTGGTGCGCGAGAACATCTCGGGCCGCTTCACCGAGTGGCGCGCCGAGCTGGAAACCTTTGAAGGCACCACCTCCGAATTGCTGGCCTACTGCATGAACAGCTGGTGGGAACGGGTGGGCCTGACGCGCGCCTCGGGCCTGACCAAGCTGATGATGAGCGAGGCCAAGAACTTCCCCGACATCGCGGCCTTCTACCAGCAGGAAGTCATCATGCCCGGCCACGGCCTGATCCGCAGCATCCTGCAGCGCGGCATGGACCGCGGCGAGTTCCGCCCCATGAACCTGGACTACGCCGTCTACGTCGTGATCGCGCCCATGATTTTCCTGATCCTGTCCAGGCACTCGGGCGGCGTCTGCTTAAGCAGCGAGATTGACCTGGATCCCCAAAAATACATCGCCTTCCAGGTGGAAACCATCCTGAACGGCATCTCCGCGCCGGCCGTCGCCGCCGCCGTGGCCAGCAGGAAGGCCGCATGAAGCGCTGGGCCAAGTGGGCGGTCGCCGGCCTCATCGTGCTGCTCGTCGCGGGCGGTGTGCTGCGCGCGCTGGGCGCGCGCAAGGCCCAGCAGCAGGCACTGGCCGCCAGCAGCGCGGCCGGCAAGGACATGGGCCTGGTGGAACTGGCGGCCACCGACGTGGCCAAGGCCCAGGTGCGCGAGATCGTGCAGGGCCTGCCCGTGTCCGGCTCGCTCAAGGCCGTCAACTCCGCCGTGATCAAGGCCCGCGTCGCCGGCGAGCTGCAGGGGCTGGCGGTGCGCGAGGGCGACGTGGTCAAGGCCGGCCAGGTCATCGCGCGCATAGACGCCGCCGAATACCAGTCGCGCGTGCGCCAGGCCCGCGAACAGGCCGAGTCCGCCAAAGCCCAGGTCGACGTGGTGCAGCGCCAGTACGACAACAACAAGGCGCTGGTCGACCAGGGTTTTATTTCCAAAACCGCGCTGGACACCTCGCTGGCCAACCTCAACGCCGCACAGTCCACCTACAAGGCAGCGCTGGCCGCGACCGACGTGGCCGCCAAATCGCTGGACGACACGGTGCTCAAGGCGCCCATCTCCGGCCAGGTCTCGCAGCGCCTGGCGCAGCCCGGCGAGCGAGTCGGCATAGACACCAAAATCGTCGAAATCGTGGACCTGAGCCGGCTTGAGCTCGAGGCCACGCTGAGCGCCACCGACTCCATGGAGGTGCGCGTGGGCCAGAGCGCCCAGCTGCAGATTGAAGGCAGCCGCCAGCCCGTGACGGCCGTGGTCGCGCGCATCAACCCCAGCGCGCAGGCCGGCAGCCGCAGCGTGCTGGCCTACCTGAACATTGACAACCCGGGCGTTACCGGAACCACAGGCGAAGCCGGCACCCCGCCACTGCGCCAGGGCCTGTTCGCCCAGGGCACGCTGGGCACGGCGCGCGCATCGCTGCTGGCGCTGCCCGTGAGCGCCGTGCGCACCGACAAGCCCGCGCCCTATGTGCAGGCGGTGGAGAACGGCGTGGTGGTGCACAAGACCGTCGAGCTGGGCGCGCGCGGCGCCGCCGGTGGCGACAGCGTGGTGGCCGTCAAAGGCCTGGAAGAAGGCGCGCTCGTCGTGCGCGGCGAAATCGGCGCGCTGCGCGAAGGCACCAAGGTGCGCTTCACGCAGCTGCCTTCCGCGCAGCCCGCCGCCAGCGCGCCCGCCAAACCGGCGCCCTGAGGCTTCACGCGCATGTGGTTCACGCAGGTCAGCCTCAAGAATCCCGTGTTCGCCACCATGGTCATGCTGGCCATCGTGGTGCTGGGGCTGTTCTCCTACCAGCGCATGCAGGTCGACCAGTTTCCCAATATCGACTTCCCGGTGGTGGTGATCACCGCCGAATACCCGGGCGCCTCGCCCGAGATCGTTGAAAGCGAAGTCACCAAGAAGATAGAAGAAGGCGTCAACTCGATTGCCGGCATCAACGCGCTGACCTCGCGCAGCTACGAAGGCCAGGCCGTGGTCATCATGGAGTTCCAGCTCTATATCGACGGGCGCCGCGCCGCCGAGGACGTGCGCGAAAAAATCGCGGCCATCCGGCCCAGCTTTCGCGACGAGGTCAAGGAGCCGCGCGTGCTGCGCTTCGACCCGGCCAGCCGCGCGATCTGGTCGGTCGCCGTGCTGCCGCAGTCCGGCAAGGGCAAGGCCATGGACGCGGTGGAGCTGACCAACTGGGCCGACCAGGTGCTGAAAAAGCGCCTGGAGAACGTGCGCGGCGCCGGCTCGGTCACCCTGGTGGGCGGCACCAAACGCGAGATCAACGTCTACCTCAACCCGCAGGCCATGGAGTCGCTGGGCATCACCGCCGACCAGGTGGTCAACGCGGTGCGCAACGAAAACCAGGACCTGCCGGTGGGCGCCATCCGTTCGCTGCAGCAGGAGCGCGTCGTCAAGATAGACGCGCGCATGAAGCGGCCCGAGGACTTCGGCAAGATCATCGTCGCGCGCAAGGGCACGGCCGGCGGAGCGGCCGCGGCGGTCACCGTCGACCAGGTGGCCCGTATCGCCGACGGCGCGCAGGAACTCGACAGCCTGGCGCTCTACAACGGCCAGCGCACCCTGCTGCTGACGGTGCAAAAAGCCCAGGACGAAAACACCATTGCCGTGGTCGACGGCCTGAACAAGGCCGTGGCCGAGCTGCAGCCGCTGCTGCCGCCTGGCGCGCGGCTGGAGCTCATCACCGACGGCTCGCGCCCCATACGCGTGGCCGTCGAGAACGTGCGCCGCACGCTGATCGAAGGCGCGCTGCTGACGGTGCTCATCGTCTTCCTGTTCCTCAATTCCTGGCGCTCCACGGTGATCACCGGGCTGACGCTGCCGATCTCCATCATCGGCACCTTTTTGTTCATGAATCTGTTCGGCTTCACCATCAACATGATCACGCTGATGGCGCTGTCGCTGTGCGTGGGCCTGCTGATTGACGACGCCATCGTGGTACGCGAAAACATCGTGCGCCACGTGCAGATGGGCAAGGCACCCTACCAGGCCTCGCTGGACGGCACCCAGGAAATCGGCCTGGCCGTGCTGGCCACCACCTTCTCCATCGTGGCGGTGTTCCTGCCCATCGGTTTTATGGGCGGGATCATCGGCAAGTTCTTTCACGAGTTCGGCGTGACCATCGTCGCGGCGGTGCTGATATCTATGTTTGTGAGTTTCACGCTGGACCCCATGCTCTCCAGCGTCTGGCACGACCCGGCCATTGAAGCGCACGGCCGGCAGGGCGCACCCGTCACCTTCTACGACAGGACCATAGGCCGCGTCACCGGCTGGTTCGACCGCGCCACCGAATCCCTGAGCGATAGCTACCAGGGCATATTGCGCTGGTCGCTGGGCCACAAGCTGGCCACGCTGGCGCTGGCGGTGCTGATTTTTGTCACCAGCATCTTCATGGTGCCGCTGCTGGGCACCGAGTTCGTGCCCAAGGCCGACTTCTCCGAGACCTCGATGAACTTCTACACGCCGGTGGGCTCCTCGCTGGAAAACACCGAGGCCAAGGCGCGCCAGGTCGAGGCCATCGTGCGCGAGTTCCCGGAAGTGAAATACACGCTGGCCACGCTCAACACCGGCAACGCCCAGGGAAAGATGTACGCCAGCGTCTATGTGCGCCTGGTGGACCGCAAGGCGCGCACGCGCAGCGTCGACGAGATGTCGGGCGTGCTGCGCGAGCGGCTCAAGCTGGTGCCCGGCATCACGGTCACACACGTCGGCTTGCTTGACGCGGTGGGCGGCAACAAGCAGGTGGAGTTTTCCCTGCAGGGCACGGACCTCAAGGAACTCGAGCGGCTCACGCGCGCCATCAGCGACAAAATACGGGGCATCCCCGGCCTGGTGGACCTGGACTCCAGCGTGAAAGCCGACAAGCCGGTGATCGAGGTCGACGTGCGGCGCGACGCCGCCTCCGACCTGGGCCTGTCGGTGTCGCAGATCGCCGCCTCGCTGCGCACCCTGGTGGCCGGCCAGACGGTGGGCAACTGGCGCGCGCCCGACGACCAGACCTATGACGTCAATGTGCGCCTGGCGCCCGGCGCCCGCACCGCGCCGCAGGACCTGGAGCGCCTGCCCTTCATGAGCAGCGCCATGGGCAGCAATGCCGACGGCTCCTCGCGCGTGGTGCGGCTCAACCAGGTGGCGACCGTGAAGGAATCCACCGGGCCCAACCAGATCAACCGCCGCGACATGGCGCGCGAGGTCGCCATCAATGCCAACGTCTACAAGCGCTCGGCCGGCGAGGTCTCCAACGACATCAAGGCCGTGCTCGATGACTTCAGCTTCCCGCCCGGCTACCGCTACCAGTTCAGCGGCTCCACCAAGAACATGGCCGAGTCCTTCGGCTACGCGGTCTCCGCGCTGGTCATGGCCATCCTGTTCATCTACATGATCCTGGCCAGCCAGTTCAAGAGCTTTTTGCAGCCCATGGCGCTGATGACCTCGCTGCCGCTGACCCTGATCGGCGTGGTGCTGGCGCTGCTGCTGTTCCGCTCCACGCTGTCGATGTTCTCCATCATCGGCGTGGTGATGCTGATGGGCCTGGTCACCAAGAACGCCATCCTGCTGGTCGACTTCGCGATCCGCATGCGCGCCGACCGCCTGGACGTGGACGGCCACCGCGTGCCCGGCATGGAGCGCGGCGAGGCCCTGCTGCATGCCGCCAAGGTCCGGCTGCGCCCCATCCTGATGACCACGCTGGCCATGATCTTCGGCATGGTGCCGCTGGCCTTTGCCCTGACGGAAGGCTCGGAGCAGCGCGCCCCCATGGGCCAGGCCGTCATAGGCGGCGTGATCACCTCCTCGCTGCTGACCCTGGTGGTGGTGCCCGTGACCTATTGCTACCTGGACGACCTGGGCCAGTGGTTCAAGCGCAAGTTCGGCCCCAAAACCCGGCACGCCGCCGCCCCTGAAACACCGCCCGCCCACCCCGCGCCTGTCATGGCCGGCCGCTAAAATCAAAGGTTTATCTCGTGAACCCCCACTTCACTCCCCTTTCCTCCCCTATTTCGCCCAACCACAGGTCCGCCATGAACTACGAACAAGCCCGATTCAACATGATTGAACAGCAAATCCGCCCCTGGGAAGTGCTGGACAACCAAGTCCTTTCCCTGCTCGCCGTGGTCAAGCGCGAAGACTTCGTGCCGGCGGCCCACAAGGCCCTGGCCTTTGTCGACATGGAAATCCCGCTGCCGCCCCAGGCCAACCCCAGCCAGTGCATGCTGGCGCCCAAGGTCGAAGCCCGCATCCTGCAGGAGCTGGCCGTCCAAAAGCACGAAAAAGTGCTGGAAATCGGCGCCGGCTCCGGCTACATGGCCGCGCTGCTGGCGCACCGCGCGCAGCAGGTGATCACGCTTGAAATCGACCCCACGCTGGCGCAGATGGCGCGCGACAACCTGCAGCGCGCCGGCGTCTACAACGCCGAGGTGCGCACCGGCGACGGCGCCGCCAAGCTGGCGCAGGCCGTGGCCGGCAACGACCCGCTGCGCGGCCCCTTCGACGTCATCGTGCTCAGCGGTTCGGTCGCCGAGGTGCCGGCCTCGCTGCTGTCCCTGCTCAAGGTCGGCGGGCGCCTGAGCGCCATCGTGGGCTTTGAGCCCGTGATGCGCGCCACCCTGGTCACGCGCGTGGCCGAAGACGCCTGGCGCACCACCCAGGCCTGGGACACCGTGGCGCCGCGCCTGCTGAACTTCCCCGAACCCTCGGCCTTCAGCTTCTGAAAGCCGGCGGCAATATTCGATCACCACCGATCACGACACACCTGAAAGCGCCACCCATGGTTCCCCAGCTCAATCCCGCCGACTTCAGCGCCTGGCGCGACAACGCCGGCGCGGGCGCGCCCGCCCTGCCCGTGGTGCTCGACGTGCGCGAGCCCTGGGAGCTGCAGACGGCCTCGGTCAAGGAAGACGGCTTCCGGCTGGTGCATATCCCGATGCGCGAGATCCCGGCTCGCCTGCCCGAGCTGCAGGAGGCCGGCGCCGGCCAGCCTATCGCCTGCCTGTGCCACCACGGCATGCGCAGCCTGCAGGTGGCCAACTACCTGACGCAAAGCGGCTTCACCGAAGTCGTCAACCTGCAAGGCGGCATCAATGCCTGGTCGCAGCAGGTGGACCGTTCCGTGCCTGTGTACTGATCCCGTTTTTATTCGCCGACCCCTTCATTTCTTCAGGACTCTTATGACCACGCCCAAGAAACCGCCGGCCCGCCCGGTGATGTTGCCCCTGTCGATTGCGGCCGCCGTGGCATTGCTGGCCATGGCCCCCCTGGCGCAAGCCCAGAGTCTCGTCGAGCTGTATGAATCGGCCCGCGCCTTCGACGCTTCTTACCAGTCGGCCAAGCTGCAATACGACGCCAACCTCGCCAAGGCCGACCAGGCCAAGGCCGGCATCCTGCCGACAGCGGGCCTCTCGGCCGGCGTGTCGCGCACCGCGTTTGAAAACACGGCCCCGGTGATAGACCGCAGCTTCAACACGCAAAACGCCACGCTCAATCTCTCGCAGCCGCTGTACCGCCCGGCCAACTGGGCCACCTACCAGCAGGCGTCACGGCAGGTGGACCTGGCCAAAGCCCAGCTGGAAACCGCCGACCAGGACCTGATCGTGCGCACCAGCCAGGCCTACTTCGACGTGCTGGCCGCACAGGACACCCTGACCTTTGTGCGGGCCCAGAAAGCCGCGGTGGCCGAGCAGCTGGCCTCGGCCAAGCGCAACTTCGAGGTCGGCACCTCCACCATCACTGACACCCGCGAGGCGCAGGCCCGCTACGACCTGGTGATCGCCCAGGAGCTCGCCGCCGAAAACGACCTGCGCGTCAAAAAAATCGCGCTGGACACCCTGGTCGGCAAGACCGAAACCCAGCCCAAGCCGCTGACCAGCCCGGTCGGACTGCCGACCATCACGCCGGCCGACGTCGACACCTGGGTGTCGCAGTCCGAGCTGGTGCACCCCAGCATCCGCCAGGCGCAAAGCAATGTGGAGATCGCCGAGCTGGAGGTGAACAAGGCCGAAGCCGGCCACAAGCCCACGCTGGACGCCACGGCCAGCTACAACGTCACGCGCAACCCTTCGGGCACGGCCACCACCATCCCGCCCTTCGCCTTCCGCACCAACACCACCACGGTCGGCGTGCTGCTCAACGTGCCGCTGTTCGCGGGCTTTTCCACGCAGAACCGCGTGCGCGAAACCCTGTCGCTGCGCGACAAGGCCAAAAGCGACCTCGAAGGCGCGCGGCGCACCGTGGCGCAGGCCACACGCACCGCCTACTTCGGCGTGCAGTCGGGCCAGGGCCAGGTCAAGGCGCTGGAGGCGGCAGAGCTCTCAAGCCAGAGCGCGCTGGACGCCAACAAGCTGGGCTACCAGGTCGGCGTGCGCATCAACATCGACGTGCTCAACTCGCAAAGCCAGCTGTTCCAGACCAAACGCGACCTGGCCAAGGCGCGCTACGACGTGCTGCTGGGCGACCTCAAACTGCGCCAGGCCAACGGCACGCTGACGCCCGAAGACCTGCAGAAGATCAACGCGCTGCTGGCCCGGTAAACTCCGGCCAACCACTCCAACAAAGGCCCCCGCGCCGGGGGCCAGAATTTCCATGTTGATGCCCGCACACAATCCCCTGCCCCTGCCGATAGAGGCCGAACGCGTGCACGATGCGCCGGTCCACGTTCCCAAGGGCCCCAGCTTCGAGCTGATCGAGGAAACCACCTGGGAAGAACTCCAGCGCACGGGCCGCCGGCAGCCGTTTGACAAGCCCGTGCTGGTCAAGGGCGGCATCCACCACTGGCCGGCCTGGAAAAAATGGTCGTTTGAATTCCTCGCCGACGTCTGCGCCGGCAAGGGCGCCGAGGTTCCCGTCAAGTTCACCGACGGCCTGGTCGAGCAAGGCGTGACCAAGGGCCGCCCCTTCCTGCCGGTCGCGCCCTACCTGCGGGAACTCGGCAAGGCCGCGCAGCGCACGCCAGACCCCATGGCCGGCCTCTTGCCCAAGCCGGTGCGCGACGGCTACAAACCCGGCGAGCGCTTTCACCTGAACTGGGCCCACATGCAGTCGTTCAAGCCGACGACCCTGTACCTGGCGCAGTGGGACATCCTCGAGAAATACCCCGAGCTGCGCCGCGACCTGCTCATCAAGAGCCTGTGGCCCGGCCGCATGACCTGGGAATACGTCTTCATGGGCCCGGCCAACACTGTGACCGGCCTGCACAACGACTTCCCGCACAACTGGTTTGTGCAGCTGCAAGGCGTCAAGGAATTCATCCTCTTCTCCCCCGATCAGCGCCAGCACATGTGCCCGGCCGCCAAGTACGACTGGGGCGCCACGCTCAGCGACATCAACGTCTCGCGCCTGCCCGAACAGGTCCGCGAACTCGCGTCGTTTGAAAAAGCCCACGGCTACCACGCCCGCGTGGAAGCCGGCGATGCGCTGTTCATTCCCAAGCGCACCTGGCACTCGGTGGTCTCGGTGGAACCCTCCATCAGCCTGGGCATGTTCGGCCTCACGCCCTACGAAGTCGCCACCGGCGGCGCCTGGGCCACGCTGCGCGACTGGGCGCATCACCTGCACCTCTACGCCTGGGGAAATTGCACCTGCCACCAGGTGCTCCCCAAACGGAGCTAGAGCAGCCCTATCGCCCGCCGGCCTTCACAAGACTTTCGAGAGCAGCCAAGGTCCTGGCCGTAGCGCCGCGGTTGCGGTCGGCAAAGGCCAACCCCGCCGCCACCGCCGCGGCGTGCGCATCAGGCCTGTCCATCCATTTGCGTGCGGTGCGCACGCCCTGCTCCATGTCGACCACGCGGCGCGCCGCGCCGGCTTCCACGGCCAGTTCGGCGGCTTCGGTGAAGTTAAAGGTATGCGGGCCCATGACGACCGGGCAGCCGCAGGCCGCGGCCTCGATCAGGTTCTGGCCGCCCAGCGGCACAAAGCTGCCGCCCAGCAAGGCGACGTCGCTCATCGCGTAATACAGGGCCATCTCGCCCAGCGAATCACCGAGCCAAACGTCGGCCTGCAGCGCCTCGCCGGTCGGGCCTCCCGCCGCGTCATCCCAGCCGGATCGGCGCGACACGCGCAGGCCGTGCTGGCGCACCAGCGCCTCCACCTCGTTAAAACGCTGCGGATGGCGCGGCACCAGCAAAATCCTGAAGCGGCTTCCGGTCTCCTGCGGCGGGGCATCCGCCTGCGGCGCATGTTCGGACTGGGCCATGGCCTTGAGCTGCTGCAGAAACTGCTCTTCCTCGCCTTCGCGCGAGCTTGCGAACATCATCACCGGCAGCGCCAGCGCGCGGCGCCATGATTTGCCTTTTTCCTGCTGGGCATCGTCGAGTGAGGCATCAAACTTGAGGTTGCCGAACACGCCGCCAACCGCCGCGCCGGCCTGGCGAAAGCGGCGCGCGTCATCGTCCGTCTGCGCGTACACCACCGACAGCGCGGCATAAGCCGGCACCGAGAGCGGCGACATCCTGAGCGCCTGCTTCAGCGATTTTTCAGACAGCCTGCCGTTGACCAGCACCAGCGGCATGGCGCGCGCTTTGGCGGCGGCCACCAGGTTGGGCCAGATTTCGGTTTCCATCAGCAGGCCCAGGCGCGGCTTGAAATGTTCGAAAAACCGCGCGACCACGCCCGGGCTGTCCCAGGGCTGCCAGACCTGCACGTCGCCGGGTTGCAGCAAGGCCACGCCCTCGGCGCGTCCGGTGGCGGTGCCGTGCGTGAGCAGGATGCGCAGGCCCGGGTGGCGCTCACGCATGGCCTTGAGCAGCACGGCCGCCGCACGAGTCTCGCCCAGCGAGACCGCATGCACCCAGACCAGTTCGGAACGGGTTTCGGCCGGCTGCGTGTAGCGGCCGAAGCGCTCTTCGACTGCCTCGAGATAACCGGGCTCCTGCTTGGCGCGGCGCGCCAGCTTGCGGCGCAGCAGCGGCTGCCCGCAGCGCATCAGCAGCGAATAGAGCTTCAGGGCCAGCGTGCTCATGCGGCGGCCCCGGTCGTGCTGCAGGCCAGCCAGGCCTGCCAGACGGCGTCGACAGCCGGCGCGGGCTGCGCAAACACGCTGACTTGGCGGCCGCCATGGCCCAGCGCATCGGGCCCGGTGCGCCAGGCGGTGTCGAAGTTGTAGATTTGCACATGCGGCAGGTCCAGCGCGACGGCGATATGGCTCACACCGCTGTCCACGCCTATCACGCCTGCACACTGCGCGAGTTCTGCGGCCAGCGCATCCAGCGCCAGCGCGGGCGGCACCAGGGCCGCCCCCGCCGCCGCGCCGTTCAGCGCCGCGGCCATTGCCTCGCTGGTGGCCAGCTCCGCGGCATTGCCGTGCGGCAGCAGCAGCTGGTAGCCGGCGGTGTTCAGGCGCTGGCCCAGCGCGACCCAGTGGCTCAAGGGCCATTCCTTGTCGGCGCGCGACGTGCCGTGGATGAAGGCGATGCGGCCCTTGGGGAAGTGCTCATGGGTTTTTGCGGGCGCCGCAGCCACTTTCAAGCCAAAGTCAGCGGCGGGCGCAAAGCGGTAGCCCAGCGCGCGCGCGGCCAGTTCACGCGAACGCCGCACCGCATGGATGTGCGGCTCCACCGCAATCGCCACGTCGGCCACCCAGCGCGTGGGCGCCTCGTAGCCCGAGCCGTCGGTCTGGTTGGCCAGGGCATAACGTTTGCCGTCGGGCGCCAGCCGGGCCAGCCGCGCCACCAGGGCGGACTTGGTCAGGCCTTGCAGGTCGATCACGGCGTCATAGGCCTCCTGCTGCAAGTCGTGCTTGAAGGCACGCCAGGCCTGGCGCGTGGCAGCCGTCCAGAAGGATTTGCGCCAGCGCCGTATCTCGCAGGGAATGATGCGGTGCAGGCCTTCGCTGCGCGCCAGCAAGGAGGCGAAGGACTTCTCCACCACCCAGTCAATTTGCGCATCCGGCAAGGCGGCGCGTATGTCCTGGACCACCGGCAGGGTATGCACCACGTCACCGAGAGAGGACAGCTTGACCAGGAGAATTTTCATGAGAGGCCATTCTATGGCCCCCACGGTCGCTCACTTCGAGCCTGCGGCGGCTCCCTGCCCCTTGCACGAAGAGAGGGGCCGCCCGCCTGCGGCCCGGCAAAGCCGGTTCCGCGGCCCCTGCTTGGTTGAAGAGTTCTGTGGGTGCGACCAGTGATGGAGGTATTTCACCAGCGGGGGCCGAGGGTCCGGCTTTGCCGGCCCCAGGCGCCGCCCCCTTTAGGGGGGAACAGGCTACACGAAGTGAGCCTGGACGGGGGTGGGCTTATTTAATGCGCTGCAGCCGCAAAGCTCGCATCGGGTTTGACGCTGCGCAGCAGAGCCAGCATATCGGCCTCAATGCGTTCCAGCGCCTGCTGGGTATGGCCCTCAAAACGCAGCACCAGCACCGGCGTGGTGTTGGAGGCGCGTATCAGGCCAAAGCCGTCGGGCCAGTCGACGCGCACGCCGTCAATCGTGGATACCTTGGCCGGTGCCGCGAATTTCGCCGATTTGACCAGCGCCTCCACCACCGTATGCGGCTCGCCTTCCTTGCAGGCCACATTGAGTTCGGGCGTGCTGAAGCTGGTGGGCAGGGCATTGAGGACGATGCCGGCATCGGGCACGCGGCTCAGGATCTCGAGCAGGCGGGCGCCGGCATAGGTGCCGTCGTCAAAACCGTACCAGCGCTCCTTGAAGAAGATGTGGCCGCTCATCTCACCGCCCAGGGGCGAGCCGACTTCCTTCATCCTGGCCTTGATCAGCGAATGGCCGGTCTTGTACATCATGGGCACGCCGCCGGCGGCCTCAATTTCGGGCGCCAGGCGCTGCGAGCATTTCACGTCGAACAAAATCGTGGCGCCCGGCTCGCGCGAGAGCACGTCGCGCGCGAACAGCATCATTTGCCGGTCGGGGTAGATGTTCTGGCCGTCCTTGGTGACAATGCCCAGGCGGTCGCCGTCACCGTCAAAGGCCAGGCCCAGTTCGGCGTCGCCGCTTTGCAAGGCCTTGATCAGGTCCTGCAGGTTTTCGGGCTTGCTCGGGTCGGGATGGTGATTGGGAAAGTTGCCATCCACTTCGCTGAACAGCTCGGTGACTTCGCAGCCCAGCGCGCGAAAGATCGCGGGGGCCGAGGCGCCGGCAATGCCGTTGCCCGAATCGACAACAATTTTCATCGGGCGCTCCAGCTTGATGCCGGAGACGATGCGATCGCGGTAGGCCGTGCCCACGTCGACCTGGCGTATGCTGCCGCCCTGCGCGGGCAGCACCCAGTCCTCGCCTTCGATGACGCGGCGCAGCGCCTGGATGTCCTCGCCGTAGATCGCGCGGCCGGCCAGCACCATCTTGAAGCCGTTGTAGTCCTTGGGGTTGTGGCTGCCGGTGACCTGTATGCCGGAGCCGGCCAGCGTGCTGGCGGCAAAGTAGAGCATGGGCGTGGTCACCATGCCCACATCGATCACATCAATGCCGGTGGCGGCCAGGCCGCGCATCAGCGCCGCGCTCAGCGCAGGCCCGCTGAGCCGGCCGTCGCGGCCCACGGCCACGGCTTTTTCGCCCTCGGCCAGCGCCGCCATGCCAAAAGCCTTGCCCAGGGCCTCGGCCATCGCTTCATGGATGGTGGACGGCACGACGCCGCGTATGTCGTAGGCCTTGAAGATGGACGGGTTGATTTGCATCGGGGACGGTTCCTGGAGGGGTGCGGGAATGGGTTCGCAAGCGGATTCATTGTAGGTGGCGGCCCCACCGCTTCCTGTAGGCGGCAGCCTTTTCCGGCCAGTCCGTTCAGACTATTGCGGGGGCGCCCAAAAAGGCCGAAAAACTACAAAAAAGCAGGCCCACAGACGGCCAAGGGACATGTCCGAAAACGGCCAGTCAAAACCGGCCCGCGGCGTATCATTTCTTCCATGGACCGCGACAACACCCCTCTGGCCGACAACGACTGCTACCTCGCCCTGAAGGCGCGCGATGCGCGTTTTGACGGCAGCTTTTTCACCGGCGTGACCTCCACCGGCATTTATTGCCGGCCGGTCTGCAGCGTGAAAACGCCCAAGCGCGAGAACTGCCGTTTCTTTCACCATGCGGCGCAGGCCGAGAACGCCGGCTTTCGCCCCTGCCTGCGCTGCCGGCCTGAGCTGGCACCGCATTCGGTGGTGTGGTCCATCCAGGACGCTTCCTACATCCTGGCCCACCAGGCGGCGCGCCTGCTCGACGAGCCCGAGGTCTGGGCCGGTGAAGCCCCTTCGGTCGACAAACTCGCGACGCGCCTGGGTGTCAGCGACCGCCATGTACGGCGCATCTTCGAGGCGCAGTTCGGCGTCTCGCCCATGCAGTATTTGCAGACACACAGGCTGCACACCGCCAAGCAGCTACTGGCCGACACCGACCTGCCGATCACGCAGATCGCGCTGATCAGCGGCTTTGCCAGCGTGCGCCGCTTCAACGCGGCTTTTGTCGAGCACTACAAACTCAACCCCACGCAGCTGCGGCGCCAGGGACCCGAGCGCAGCAGCAAGGTCGGCGAAGGCACGACCATACGGCTGGGCTACCGGCCGCCCTACGACGTGCAAGCCATGCTGGCTTTTTTCAGCAAGCGCTGCATCAGCGCCATCGAATTCATCGATGCCGACGCGGCGCAGCCCTGCCTGGGCCGGACCTTGAGCATCGAGTCCGGCGGCAAGCAGCACACGGGCTGGCTGCTGGCGAGCTTTGAGGAAGAGCGTTCGCGCCTGGTGCTGCGGGTGAGCGACTCGCTGCGCGAAGTGCTGCCGCTGGTGATACGCCGCGTGCGCACCACCTTTGACCTGGACGCCGACCCGACGGCCATCAACGGCGTGCTGCATGCGGCCTTCCCCGACGGCAACGGCCTGCGCGTGCCGGGCGCGCTGGACGGTTATGAACTCGCGGTGCGCGCCGTGCTGGGCCAGCAGATCACCGTGGCCGCCGCGCGGACCCTGGCGCAGCGCATGGTGGACCGCTTCGGCGAGCCGGTGGAAACCCCCTGGCCCCAGCTGACGCGCCTCTTCCCCGCGCCGGCCGTGCTGGCCGCCGCCAGCGGCGACGCGCTGGGGCAACTGGGCATCGTCAAGCAGCGCCAGGCCGCGATTGTGGGCATCGCGCAAGCGGTGGCCGACAAGCGCCTGCAGCTGCACAGCGGCGCCGACGTGAACGCCACGCTGGCCACCCTCAAGGAATTGCCCGGCATAGGCGACTGGACCGCGCAGTACATCGCCATGCGCGCGCTGCGCTGGCCCGATGCCTTTCCGGCGGGCGACGTGGCGCTGCACAAGGCCCTGGGCGTGCAGGGCCAGAAGAACCCGGCGCGCGAAGCGGAACTCGCTTCAGCGGCCTGGAAACCCTGGCGCAGCTATGCCGTGATACGCGCCTGGAGCGGCACGCTGGAGCGCCCCGGCTGACGGCGATTCATGCGTGAGCGGAATGAATGCCAGGCTTCGATTTCATTGGACGCTACAGCGCCCAGGCGCGAACATCGCCGCTGAATGATGGAGCCGGCCTTTGCCCGCGAAGAGACAAAACAACAAGGGCAGCCAAAGCCGCCTCATTAGGACTCAAAAAGACCTGATAAGGCAGACACTCGAAACCATTCAAAAGGTGAACAAGATGAAATTCGACAACTCCATCGTCCAGACGACCTTTCACAGCCCCCTGGGGGAAATGATCATCGCCGCCACCGACAAAGGCCTGGCCGGCGTCTGGTTTGCCGGCCAGCGGCATTTGCCGCCGCAACTGGTGAAGCCCTATGTGTGGCGCGAAGACCCCAATCACCCGGTGCTCAGGCAAACCATTGCGCAGCTGACCGAATACTATGCCGGCACGCGCACCGAGTTTGACCTGCCGCTGGACCTGGGCCACGGCACGGCCTTCCAGCAATCGGTGTGGCAGGCCTTGCTGGCCATACCGCAGGGCGGCACCCTGAGCTATGGCCAGGTGAGCCAGCGCATAGGCAAACCCGAGGCGGTGCGCGCCGTGGGCGCCGCGGTGGGCCGCAACCCGGTCAGCGTGATCGTGCCCTGCCACCGCGTGCTGGGCTCCGACGGTTCGCTCACGGGTTATGCTGGCGGGCTGCACCGCAAAACCGCCTTGCTGAAACTCGAAGGTGCACTTCAGGAGAACATGCTGTGAGTTCCAGTCCCTCCGGCATCGCCGCGCCCGTGGGCGCGGCGGCCGCCCGACCCAAGAGCTGGGTCGCCGATTTCGTGATGCTGGCCGCCATCTGGGGCTCATCCTTTCTGTTCATGCGCATCAGCACGGTGGAGTTCGGCCCGCTGCCGACCGCCGCCGTGCGCGTGGCCATCGCCGCGCTGTTCCTGCTGCCCATCGTGTGGCTGCGCGGCCTGTTGCCAGATCTGAGGAAAAACTGGAAAAAGATTTTTTTCATCGGCGTGCTCAACTCGGGCATTCCCTTTGCCTGCTTTTCCTTCGCGCTGCTGTCCATCACCACCGGCCTGTCAGCCATCCTCAATGCCACCGTGCCCATGTTCGGCGCGCTGATCGCCTGGCTGTGGCTCAAGGACAAGCCCAATGCCTCGCGGATCCTCGGCCTGATCGTCGGTTTTGCCGGCGTGGCCATGCTGGCCTGGGACAAAGCCACCTTCAAGCCCGATGCCTCCGGCGTCGCGCCCGGCTGGGCCGTGCTGGCCTGCCTGTTTGCCTGCCTTTGCTACGGCATCTCGGCCAGCTACACCAAACGCTACCTCTCGGGCATGCCACCACTGGTGACGGCGGCCGGCAGCCAGATAGGCGCGACCCTGGGCCTGGCCCTGCCCGCCGCCTGGCTGTGGCCCGCGCAGATGCCGGGCGCACACGCCTGGCTGGCACTGCTGGCCGTGGGTGTGGTCTGCACCGGCCTGGCCTACATCCTGTTCTTTCGCCTGATTGAAAACGCCGGCCCGCCGCGCGCGCTCTCGGTCACCTTCCTGGTGCCGGTGTTCGCCGTGATCTATGGCGTGATCTTCCTGGGCGAGCATGTGACGGCCTGGATGGTGGTCTGCGCCGTGGTGATTGTGATTGGCACGGCGCTGTCGACCGGCTTGCTCAAGCTGGGCCGCAAACCTCAACCGCAGAAGGCATGACGTCGGCTCGCAAGACCAAGCTGAAGATCAAGCTGGCCGTGCCCAAGCCGCGTAACCCCCTGGTCGCGCCCGCAGCCCAGCGCAAGGCCGGCTCGCACCGCAAATCCGAGGCAAGCCTGCGCAAAAAAGAAAAGATGGCGCTCAAAAAACAGCTGTTTCAGCTGTAATACGCCGTCATACGATCGTCGCCCAAGCTGGGTGAGAATCAGGGCTCCATCAACCTGGTTCACACAACAAGGGCGACTCACATGCTGCAGTTCCATGCTTCCGGCCAGGCCGGGCGCGCTACCACCCCCACCACACCAACAACGGCCTTGCGCGCCCTCCTCACGAGCCTCTGCCTGCTGGCCTCCCTGGGCAGCGCACAGGCCCAGGACTCGCTCGATGCGATGGTCAGCGCGGAAGCAAAGGAAGCCGGCTTTCCCGCACTGGCCGCCGCGGTGGTCAGCAAGGGCACGCTGATGGCCGTGGGCACGGGCGGCACGCGCCGCGTGGGTACCAGCATCCCCGTCACGCACCAGGACCGCTTTCACATAGGCTCGGACACCAAGGCCATGACCTCGCTGCTGGCCGCCATGATGGTGGAGGCCGGCAAGCTGCGCTGGGACAGCACGTTTGAGCAGGTGTTTCCCGAGCTGGCCGCCGGCATGGATGCCGGTGTCAAACGCGTCACACTGACCCAATTGCTGTCGCACACCAGCGGCCTACCCTCCGACAACGCGGATTTTGACGCGCTGCTGGCCAAGGTGGTGTTCCAGCCCGGCAACCTCAACGACCAGCGCTACTGGATGGTCCAGCAGACAGTCACCAAGCCACTGGCCCGTGAACCCGGTGCGTCCTTTGCCTATTCCAACCTTGGCTACACCCTGGCCGGCGCCATGATCGAGCGCGCGGGCGAAAAATCGTGGGAAGAGCTGATCACGGAGCGCGTGTTCACGCCGCTCAAGCTCACGAGCGCCGGCATAGGCCCGCAAGCCACCCTGGGCCGCATAGACGCGCCGCTGGGCCATGCCGTGGTCGACGGCAAGCTCAAGGCCATGATAGGCGGCCCCGAGGCCGACAACCCGCTGGTCATCAGTCCGGCCGGCACCGCGCATATGTCGGTGCTGGACTTCGTGCAGTGGGGCAGCTGGATGGCGGGCCAAGGCAAACGCGCGCCCTTCCTGGTCAAGCCCGACACCATGAAAAAACTCGTGACCCCGGTGGTCTCCATGTCGGCCGCCTCGACCGCCTCCACCACGGTATCGGGCGCGGCGCAGTACGCGCTGGGCTGGGGCTCCACCAAAATGGCCTGGACGCCCTACCCCGTCGCCTTCCATGGCGGCTCCAACAATATGAACAAAGCCTATATCTGGGTCGACACCGAACGCGATGCGGCCATCGTCGTCATGGCCAATGTGGCAACGCCCAATACCGACGACGTGATGCAAAAACTGGCCGGCAAGCTGTATGCGCGTTATGTGAGCCCGGCGAAGTAGATCGCGATATATTGGCGGGGNTTGATACCCACACACCACGGAGGAAAGCATGAGCGACACAATTTGGGTGCGCAGAAAGTCCAGGGCCGGCACCGATGATTCAGGCGACGACTACGATCACTCGCTGTTTTGCAAGGCCTCTGAAGAACTCGACGAGCTCGCCAAAAGCCTGGGAGTGCGTGTACTTTCAGACTTCATCGACACCACCGACATGCAGTACAACTTTTCCGAGGACGATCTCCCCGAATCGTGGATCGCCGAGAACGAAAAGTGGTTTGCGCCCGCCGATGTCTTGCCTTCGCTCACCAAAATCGTCGAGCGCTTGAAGTCAGGCGAAGTCAAAGGCATCAAGGAAAAGCTGCGCCCCGAACTCATTGAAGAACTGGAAGACTGCCTGGCCAAGGTATCCGAGGCCGAAAAAGAGGCGGACCAGTTCCATTTTTGTCTGGTGATGTAAGGCCTGGGGCTCCACCAATGCCGCCCTACTCGCCGCCGCCTCTCCTTGAGCCGTCCCTGCGCGCCTTGCAGGACTACATGCACCGCTTCTACCCGGACCGCGCCGAGAGCGATCCCATACCGTTAGCCTTCTGGTCGGTCGAAGACGACGAGCTGTTCCTCGAGATTTTGAGTTACATGCCCCTGCACATCAGCGAAGAAGCGCAAGCCCGCTTCGCCGAGTGGCCCCTCGCCCTCCAGCTCGCATTTCCGATCTTCTGGCTTGAAGACGACTATGAAGTCAACGGCTGGACCGCGCTGACCAACGCCGGTGAGGACCTTCTTCAGCTCGCGGTAGATGCCTATGAACGGATAGGTATGCATGCCGAAGCGCAAGCCCTTGCCAAGGCATTGGCGTCGGTTCGTGAAGCACCTGCCGATGAAGAGGCCGCCGAGCGGGCGTACAAGTCCGTTCCGAATCCGTATGCGGACGATGAGGCTAAGTTCAGCGAGTTGCTGCGCTTCTTCCGCGGTAATCCGCAGCTTTGGCAGGAAACAAGTCGGCCTTAAGCCTTTCATTGGCAGACGCCTGCATTTCACCTTCAACCTTAGACGCTTGAATGCCGCTTTCTTCAAACACATACCTTCTGTCTTCAGTTGCAGTAGGCTTGGCACAAGTCGTCGACACCGCAATTCTCGTCAAGTTCAAAGATCGCGATCGCCTGGGCTACTTCACAATCATCTTTTCGTTCGCAGAGTACGGGTGGGCAGCGGTATCCTTCTTTGTGTGGAAAGCAGCGGAAGGCTCTTTTCCGCTCTGGCTGCCGGTTTCATTCATTGCATACACCGCAGCGTTCTTCGCGGCAGGGATCGTGTTGGCCATTCAGAATCGAGGTGAAGACATGAAAATTCCGGGGCATTTGGCTATCGCAGGCGGCGTGTTCGGCCTCTACTTCTCGGTCGCGGCCGCACTCCATGTCGCAAGCATCTAAACCCTCATGGACGCAACGGCGCAAGCAGGCGCGGACCTGATCAGCATGAACGAATACAGCGTTTCCTACGACGAAAACTACGTCCTCAGCAGCATCGACCGCTACAGAAGGCAGCGGCATGTATACCCGTGGTTCATTGCCGTGAAAGTTTTATGTGGCCTGGGAATGGCCCTTCTACTGGGCATCATCACCTGGGGAGCGATGCCTGCTGCCGGCCAGCTTGTCCCTTTGCTTGTCACTGCAACCGTCATTGCGGTCTTCCTGCTCCTGCTGCTACAGGGTCCCCGAATCGACTACTTCTTCCTCAAGCGACGGCTGAAGAAATCCCCCTTGTACGGTGAAAATACCCGCATTGAGGTGGATGACTCGGGGGTATCTGTCTCTACGTCCAAGACACAGACCATTCTGCAATGGTCGGCGTTCAGCAAGGCGCGGCGCCTTGACGCAGGATTCCTGGTCTTTATGGAGCCCACTTCGTTTTACTGGTGGCCGGATGCTGCACTTGTCTCCGGAACGGTTGACGAAGTGGATCGCCTGCTCAAGGCGAAGGTTGCTTATGGGAGTAACTGGGGGGCCCGACCCCTTGGCTGAGCGGGTGCTGTCGGATAGACCGGCAGCTGCCTCGCAACCCAGACTTTAGGTCCATGGAAGCAAGCACCACACATCTGCGCATTTGGCAGCGGGCCGTGGGACGAATAAGTCGGCCCCTAATAAGACATACACTCAGGAGAACCCATGTTTGACCACGTCAAATTCGGCGTCAGCGACTATGCGGCGAGCAAGGCCTTCTTCCTCAAGGCACTTGAGCCGCTCGGCGTCACTATTGCCTCGGAGGGGCCACCGGCCTACGGCGTCGAACTGAGCTCAAAGGCCAAGGCTTCTTTGTGCCTGTTCCAGACCGCGGAGAAGCCGGCGCATCTTCACCTCGCGTTTATCGCCAGCAATCGCCGGCAAGTCGAGGCTTTCCATCGCGCGGCGCTGGAGGCAGGCGGCAAAGACAATGGCGCGCCCGGCCTGCGCCCGCACTACCACGCGAACTACTATGCGGCTTTTGTCATTGGCCCGGATGGGCACAACATCGAGGTGGTTTGCCACGAATCCGAGGCCTGAGCCTTACATCAAAACTGGCGGGGTAGTGCCTAGGTGGGTCAGATTTCGACGAAGTTCAACGGATCGTAGGCCTCGTGGTGCCAAACCGTTGCGTGTCGGTCTCGACCGATCTGTCAGGCAGCATGCCCGCCCCGCCCTGGCCGCTAAACGCAAAGTGACACCCCACCGCCGCGACTGCGATGAGGGAGGCTTGCACAGGGAACAGAAGCACCCACGCGATTTCGGTGTCTCTATAGCCTCGGGCAAAAAGGCTGGCCATCCACACACAGAATCCCATGAGCGCAACATTCCCTGCGCCAAGTATGGCCAGACATACACGAAGACTTGCGCGCATTCCTATCAAGATCAGTGCAGAGATATACAGGACGGCCGAGCACCAGGCGTAGTTTGCCAAGAAGTGCCTCCATTCGAACCCCGCATTGCCGATGAACTGCGAGTAGGCGAGGAAGGTCGCACCAGGCAAGGCGAGAAGAAGCATGATCGCCAGGACTTTCATGCTACGACCTAACGCTTGACATGAGGGGCGACCGAAAGTGGCAAAGCCCGCTTGTGGACGTCCTCTCGATGGAGAGGGTAGGCGCGATTGCTGCACGTCATGAGGTAGCCATTTTGAGTTCGCCTAACCCGATAAAAAGAGGGACCCAACCCCTTAGCCGATTCTAGGCGGACGGTCCGCCAACCGCCTCCTCCATATGGATGAGCACAAACCAACAACCAATTCCATTGTTTTTGACCGTCGCTATCTGTAACCCGGCCCGGCTGCACCCTTTGACTTCCGGCTTTGCTGTTTCGCATGCGAAACCGGCCCTTGAGTTTGTGTCCTTGGACCTGATGGACTTCCCGGCCTACTGCAACGCCCCCGCCACCACATTGATGCTGAGCGCCAGGATCAGCATGTTGAAGCCGAAGGACAGCACGCTGTGCACCAGCGTGAGCCGGCGCATCTCGCGCGAGGTGACCTGCACGTCGGAGACCTGCGAGGTCATGCCGACCACGTGGGCGTAGTACAGAAAGTCGAAGTAATCCGGGTCCAGCCCGCCGGGGAAACACAGGCCGGGGCCGTCCGGCTCGTTGAGTTTTTCTTCGTGGTAATAGCGGTGCGCATAACGGAAGGCATAAATCGTCTGCATGAACAGCCAGGAGGCGGCCAGCGCCGCGACGGAGAGCACGATCTGGAAGGTGCGTTCCATGCCCGAGAGGTTTTTGGCCTGCTGCATCACGAGCGTGATGGCCGCGACGCAGGCCATGGTGGCCAGCAGCATCAGCAAAAACAGCACGACGCTGGGCTCGTCTTGCGCCTGCGCGCGTTCGCGTGTGCGTTGGGCGTCAAAGCGCACGCATAGCCACCAGGCCAGGCCCAGGTAAACGCCGATGCCGGCGCACCAGCCCAGCAGGCCGCAGAACTGCCAGCCCAGGGGCAGCGGCAAGGCCGCCACGATCAATCCGGTCACCAGGCCCAAGGTGAGCCGCTGCGGGCCCGTGGTTTCGGAGAAATGTTTGCGCATGGGGCATTGTGAGGCCGGCTGCGCCCGGCTTCAAGGCCGCGGCATCAGGCCGGGCAGTCTGCCCCCATGGTGCGCCGGTACCACTCGTGGAAATGCCGCATGCCGTCTTCCAGCGGCGACTGGTAAGGCCCGGTGTCAGATACGCCGCGCGCCAGCAGCGCGCGCCGGCCGGCGTCCATGCGCTCGCCGATCTCGTCGTCTTCCCTGGCAGTCTCCATATAGGCGGCGCGGTGCGCTTCCATGAATTCCGGCTCAAAGGCGGCGATCTCTTCGGGGTAATAAAACTCCACGACGTTGACCGTCTCCTGCGGCCCCTTGGGGTAGAGCGTGGACAGCACCAGCACATGCGGGTACAGCTCGATCATGTGGGTGGGGAAGTAGGTGACCCAGACCGCGCCGAAATCGGGCGGCGTGCCGGTGCGGTACTGCAACAGGCGCTCATGCCATGTGCTGTAGATGTCGGAGCCGGGCGTGCTCAAGGACTCGTGCACGCCGACGCGCTGCATGCTGTACCAGTCGGCAAAGTCCCAGCTCAGCTGGTCGCAACTCACAAAGCTGCCCAGGCCCGGGTGGAAGGGCGCGACGTGGTAGTCCTCCAGGTAGACCTCGATAAAGGTCTTCCAGTTGTAGTGGCAGGGGTGCACTTCGACGTGGGCCAGCACGTAGTCCGAAAAATCGAACTCCGGCCTTTCAAACAGCGGTGCCATGTCCCGTGCCGGGTCACGCGGGCCTTCGAACAGCAGGCCGTGGCAGTTGCGCAGGGGAAAGCGCTGCAGGTTCTTGCACGGCTTTTGTTCGAACTGCGGTGCGCCCAGCAGCTCGCCGCTGCTGTTGTAAGTCCAGCGGTGCAAGGGGCAGACGATGTTCCCTCCGGCCGCCGCGAGGTTGCCCTTGGGGTTGGCCGGCCCGCTCACGTTGCCGGTTTCACCGCCCAGGATCAAGGCTTGGCGGTGCCGGCAGACATTGGACAGCAGCTCCACACCCTGCGGGTTGCGCACCAGCACGCGGCCGCCGTCTTCCTGCGCGAGGCGGTGCCAGTCGCCGACCTGGGGCACGGCTTTTTCATGGCCTATATAGCGGGCGGCATTGTTGAAGATCAGAGCCTGTTCTTGCGCAAACAGGGCCTCGTCAAAATAAGCGCTGACGGGCAGTTGCGGGTCCGCCGGCATGAGATGAACCAGGCGTGCGATATCGTTCATGGAATTCTCCAGGGCGTGGCAACGCGCGCCGGCCTTCAAAGGCAGGCCGCGTCGCAAAATCAATAGCCCGGACTACAAAGAATCGGCCAGCAATCGGGCGATACGCTTGTCGAGCGGGAGCTTGGGACAGGTGCTGCACTTCTCGCCGTCATGGCGGCGAAAGTAGTGGCAGCAGACCTTGCGATCCAACGCCAGCGCGGGCGTCCCGTCACGCGCGCGGTAGGCAAACATGCCGCAGCCCCCGCTGATGCCCAGCTGCGCCAGCCACGCCTCTCCCAGCGCGGCGAGCTTGGCGTCCTCAAAAAGACCGGGGCTGCTGCGGTGCACCAGCAGCAGCGCACCCAGCACACACTCGGCCTGCAGCCGGTCGGCGGCACGGCCATGCAGGGCCACCAGCGGCATGAGGGCCGTGCGCGTGGCATCACACAAGCTGCGCAACTCGCCGGCCGCCAGCCGCATGCGTGAAGCCAGCGACTCGGCTTTCATGGGTGCATGCACCGGCAGTTGGAAACCGCTGGGGAATCCGTCCACCACGGGCTGCGCGAGGCCGGCAAGCACGGGCACATGGCTGTCAAGGTGGGCGGCGATCACGCCGAGGTAGACCGGCTGCCAGATCGCCAGCCCCCAGCAGCGCAGCGCCACATAGTGGGCGCCGGCTTCGGGGTAGGACACCGCCCAATGTCGGCACAACGCCTGCAAAGGGGCTGCCGCCGCTACCGAGCCGTCATAGCGCAGCGCGCCGGGCGCCGCCGCCCCACTCTGTTCGCCGCGCAGCGCGGGTGCCAGGCTCGCCGCCAGTTGCAACACACGGGCAAGGTCGGCATCGGGCGCGTTGGCCCATGCCGGCATCGGCGAACCCTCGTGCGCCGGCTCCCCTGCCCGCATGTCCAGGCTCACGCGACGCTTTCCACCGCGGCTTCCGCTACAGGCCGGGCCTCGGCGCGGCGGCGCATGCCGGCGATCGGGTTCACCAGGTTGCCGGCCATCTTGAGGCTGGACGCGGGATCGGCCAGGTTGACCATCTGCACGTTGTTGCCGAGCTGCAGGCGGTTCAGGCAGGAATGCAGGAACTCGGGCACAAACATGTCGTAGTGCGCGAACTTCGCGGCCATCTCGGGATGGGCGTCTTCGTAGTCGCAGACGCAGTCGGCCACCGCGCGCCAGAAGTCGTCTTCACTGCAGCAGGCGTTTTCGACCAGGACCTGGTTGATGTGGCGCAGCACGCCGTCGAACACGTCGATGAAAATGCCCAGCAGCTTGAAATGGTCGGGCACGTCGACCGCCAGGCGCTCCACGCGCTCGGGCAATTTCGCCTTGGCTTCGATGTTGAGGATGGCGCATTCCTCGGCGATGTCTTTCATGATGGCGCGCACCGGCACATGTTTGTCGAGCACCAGGATCAGGTTCTCGCCGTGCGGCATAAAGGTCAGGTCGTGTTTGTAAAAGCAGTGCAGCAACGGCGTCAGGTAGGACTTCAGATAACTCTTGAGCCAGGCTTTGGTTCCCAGGCCGGAGCGGCTGATCAGCTCGGGCAGCAAGGCATGGCCGTCCTTGTCCACATGCAGCAGCGCGGCCATGGTCATCAGGCGCTCACCCGGTTTGAGCAGGGGCAGCGGGCTTTCGCGCCACAGTGCCGAGAACATCTTCTTGTACGGCGTGTCGACCGGTATCGCGGCCTCGTAGTAGTGGTTGCGAAAGCCTATGGAGGCGACTTCGCGCAGGATGGTGAAACCGTTGGTGCGCAGAAAGGCGTCGCCATCCACCAGCTTCTTGATGAACTCATTGATGGCCGGTGTGCCTGACATGTAATACGGCGAGAGGCCGCGCATAAAACCCATGTTCAGGATGGACAGCGAGGTTTTGACATAACGCTTGCTGCGGTCGCTGGTGTTGAAGAAGGTGCGAATCGACTGCTGGGCGATGTAGCTGTCGCGGCCATAGGCCAGGCAGATGATCTTGCGCTGGGCCACATAGCCGGCGAAGGCGATGGACAGCTTGTTGAACCACTGCCAGGGATGGGCCGGCATGAAGTGGTAGTCGGCCGGGTTCACGCCCAGGGCAGCGACTTCACGGGTAAAGCCATCCACGGTTTCCTGCCCGAGCTCCTCGGCCAGCAGCTGTTCATAGCTGAGCGTGGAGATGCTGGAGAAAGCCGCATGGTCCTTGTGCACGGCCAGCCAGATCACGCGGATCTGCGAGCCGGCCTCGGGCGCGTAGGCCTGGTAGTCGGCCGCAGTGAAACCCAGGCGGCCGTTGTTGGCGACAAAACCCGGGTGGCCTTCGGTCATGGCGACTTCAATCGTCTGGAAGTCGGTGGCATCGGCCAGCTGGGCGCTGCTGGGCGCGTCGGCCTTCATGCGCTTGTAGGCACTGCCGAACAAGGTGCTGCTGATCTCGTCAAGGTAAATCGGCAGCAGTTCCTCGCGTATGCCCAGCCGCTGGCGGCATTCGATGATGAACTGCAGCGCGTCCAGCGGCTGCTCGGCGCCCTTGAGGTATTTGTGGATGGATTCGGGCTTGATGAACCAGTGGCGCAGCGCCAGGCGCCTGGCCTCGAACTGGTAGCAGGCCGTGCCGTCATCCGAGAACAGCTGGTAGAGCGCGAAGCCACCTTCGCGCGGGCGTAGCTGTTCGGGCTCGACGATGAGCTCATGGGCATATTCGGCGATGGCCTTGCGCAGCAGCAGGCGGTTGGCCTGGGCCCAGGCCTCGGGCGTCAGGTGGGCGGCAAAGCCGGCCGGGTCGTGCGCGGTCTGGTGGGCGATGGTGATGTTCATGAATGGACTTCCTCTAGGGTGGCGGCCGTAGCCTGTTCAAAATCCCGCCGTGTGCAAAAGGCGAGGCTGGCGATCTTCTCGGGGAAGACCACATCGCGGTCGTAGGCAAAACCCGCCGACCGGTTCAAGGCATGGACCTTGTGATTGCTGGCATCGGGCTCGACGACGATGCGCCGTGCGCCCAGGTGCGCGAACATAAAACGCATCAGTGCATGGAACACGCTGCGCGAATAGCCGGCGATACGCCGCTCGGGCGGCGCGATAAAGATGTGCATGCCCAGGTCGCCGGGCCGCACCTCGTAAAAGGCCCGTATGCGGTCCTGCGCGGGGTCGTAGCATTCGGCGAGAAAAGCCGGCCTGCCGCCTTCCCAGCCGATATAGGGCGTGGCGCTGCCGGAGTCCAGCATGCGCTGGTAGGCCTCGCGGACCTCGGCCTCGGTCTTGTCCTGCATCAGCCAGAAGGCGGCGCGCTCCTGGATAAACCAGCGGTGCAGCGTAGGGATGTCCTGCGGTATGCGCAGCGGGCGAAACACAAAACCGGCTTCGTCACGGTAAGGCCGGGTCTCGGCATCGGCGCAGCGGTGCAGCGTATCAATTGGCATGAACAGGCTCCTTCAGGAGGTTGGCATTGCCGCCTTCATCCAGGTGCCCGGCACTGGGCACCTTGAGGATCAGGCGGTCCAGCAGCGCGGTGAGCACAAAGCCGCCGGCCGCCAGCAGAAAGGGCAGATGCAGGCCGTAGCGATTGACGATGGCGCCGGCCGCGAAGGAGGACAGCAGCACGCCCATGTTCTGGAAGAAGTTGGTGATGCTGTAGTCCTGCGCATAACGCTGGGGCGTGGACAGGCGGAACAGGTTGACTTCCAGCTTGACGATGATCTGGAAGAAGGCCCAGCCGTAAAGCACGCGCCCCAGCACCACCAACAGCGGGTCGGGCGCGGCATGCAACAGCAGGCCCACCGCCCCCAGCAGCAGGTTGCCCACCGTGTGGTCGGGTAGCTCGCCGCCGCGCGCGCGCAGCCAGGCATGCAGGCGCAGCGCGGCGATGGCCACCACGCCGGGGATGGCAAAGGCCATGCCGGACAGCAGCTCGCTGTCATTGCCGGTGATCTTCTGCCAGTAGAGAGCGAAAAAAGGGCGTATCAGGTAGGCGCTGAAGTCGAACATCAGCATCACGAGTGCCAGCTTCAGCACGGGCAAGCGGGCCAGCAGGCCGACGCGGCGCGCCTCGGTGGCCTCGGCCAGCGCCTGCGCGCCGGTGTTGACGCGGATGATCTTGCCGCTGCGTATCAGGTAGAAGCAGACGGCCATCTGGAAGTAGTCGCCGGCCGCCATGGCAAAAATGCTGGCGCGCGGCCCCCAGGTCTGCAGCACAAAGCCACCCACCACCGCGCCGAAAATGGCGCCGAAGTGCACCACCACCGACAGGATGCCTATGGTGGCCGCATGCTCTTCCTTGGGGGTCAGCCGCATCATGTAGGGGTACATCAGCAAATAACTGCTTTTGCACATGAACATCAGCATGGACAGCACCCAGTAGGCCTCCACGGTGGGCGCCCAGTCGCTCAGCAGGCTGAAAGTGCCGGCGGCAAACTGGGTGTAGACCAGCAGGTGCAGCGGCTCGACGCGGCGCGCCACGCGCGCCCAGAAAGGCAGCGTGCACATCACGGCGATGGAAATCGCCGCCACGTAGGCGCCCACATGCACGGGGCTGTCGATGCCGTAACGCGCGCTGAAGAACTGCGGGTAAAACGGGATCAGGATGGCGTCACTGATGACGGCCAGCACCGTCATGGTGATGATATGGAATCTGAGCTTCATGCTGTGCGCCTCATGCCTCAGAGCAGGACAAAGTCCGCGGTGGACGGGATGCTGAAATCCTGGATCGCGACACGCCGCTCTATCTTGTAGTGCTCCACGCCGGTCAGCTCGCGCAGGATGTAGGAGTTGCGGTAGCAGCTCATCCCCAGGTCCTGGTTGGTCATGCCGTGGGTGTGCTGGCCGGCATTCTGCACAAAGATCTCGCTGCCGTTGAAATCAGCGGCATAGTTGCGCGCCAGCCGGTAGCGCCCCTGCTCGTCCCAGCGCAGGCGATGGCGTATGCCGTCGACTAAGGGCGGGATGTTCTCGCGGTAGCCGGTGGCGAAGACCAGGCCTTCGCTGCGGTGCGCATAACGCGCCTCGCAGTCGAGCTGGCGAAATTCGATCTCGTAGCAGCCTTGCCTCGCGTCGTAGCGGCAGCCCTGCAGCTCGCAGTTGGTGATCAGGTGGGTGCGCAGCGGACCCTGCTTGCGCCTGTCGTCCAGGAGGTCGTAGATCTGGTTGATCAGGCTGGCGTTGACGCCCTTGTAGAGGCTGTCCTGCGCGCGGATGACGCGCTCTTTCTTGCGGTCGTCGAGATGGTAGAAGTAGTCGATGTAGTCCGGCGAGAACATCTCCAGCGTGAGTTTGGTGGTCTCCATCTGGAAGAAGCGCGAGGAGCGGGTGATCCAGGTCAGGCTGTAGCCGTGCGCCTCGGCCTCTTTGAGCAGGTCGTGGTAGACCTCGGCCGCACTCTGGCCGCTGCCGACGATGGTGATGGAGCGTTTTGTCTGCAGCTCGGCCTTGCGGGTGATGTAGTCGGCGGTGTGCAGGTAGCGGTGGCCGTCGGGCGCGCAGCAGGGGGGGAACATGGGCTTGGAGCCCACGCCCAGCACCAGTTTTCGGCAGCGCATGATGAAGGGCTCGCGCTGCGGCCCCTGCACGCCGGTGACCACATAACAGCCGGCCTCGACGTCGTGCACGATCTCCTGCACCTCGTGCTCGAAGCGCGCCTTGCTCAGCCGTGCCGCCGCCCAGCGGCAGTAGTCGTTGTACTCGGCGCGCGTCAGGTAAAAACTTTCGCGGAAGTAGTAGGAGTAAATCTTCCCCTCTTCCTTGCAGTAGTTGAGGAAGCTGAAGTGGCTTGTCGGGTCCGCCAGGCTGACCAGGTCGGCCAGGAAGGGGTTTTGCAGCGTGGTGTTGTCGATCAGCATCCCGGGATGCCAGTTGAACTCCGCGTTGCGCTCCAGGAAAACCGCGTTCAGGCCGGCGATGGGCTCGGCGAGGCAGGCCAGGCTCAGGTTAAACGGCCCCAGCCCTATCGCAACAAAGTCATAGATATTCTTGTTCATTACACTCAACTCCCTGATGGACTGGCACGCCGGCGGCGCGCCATGTGGGTCGAAAAGAATTCCCGCGGCCGGCTGCTGCACCGGCCGCTTTTCCTTCCGTGCGCTACCACTGGTAGGTCACGGTCGCGGTGGCGCTGCGCGCGTCGCCCCAGTAGCAGTACTGCTGGCTCAGGCAGGAGGCCACATAACTTTTGTCGAAAAGGTTGTTCACGGCAAGGCGCAGGTTGGCGCCCTTGAACGAGGGGTTCAGCTGGGCCAGGTCGACGCGCAGCATCAGGTCCACCAGGGTGTAGGGCGGCACCTTGAGGCTGTTGGCGTTGTCGGCCCAGCTCGAGCCCACGTAGCGCACACCCGCGCCCGCGGTGTAGCCCGGCGAGAAGTTCCAGTCGCCCCAGAGCGCGGCCATGTGGCGGGGCGCCTGGTAAGGCGTGTTGCCGGTGAAGCCGTCCGACGATTCGGTGAACTTCATGTCGGTGTAGCTGTAGCTCGCGATCACCGAGACGCTGCGGCTCAACTGCGAGCGGGCCTCCAGCTCCAGGCCGCGCGAGCGTACCTTGCCGGTCGGCTCATAGTAGAAGACCCCCACCGGGCGCGTCGCGACATTTTTTTGCGACAGCTCGTAGACCGCCGCCGACAGCAAGGTGTTGGAGTCCTTGGGCTGGTAGCGTATGCCGACCTCGAGCTGCTTGGTCTCGGCGGGCGCCAGGTTGTTGCCTTGCCTGTCGTTGCGCAAGCTGGGGTTGAAGCCGTCGGAGTAGCCCACATAGGGCGCGACGCCGTTGTCGAAGAGGTAAACCACGCCGGCACGCTTGGTGAATTTGGAGCCGCTCCACTGCGCCGGGTTGCCGGTGCCGTACTGGTTGGAGGCCTTGGCCCAGTCCATGCGGCCGCCCAGGGTGAAGCGCCAGCGGTCCAGCTCGGTCTGGTTTTGCAGGTAGAGGCCGGTCTGCTCGAGCTTGCGGTCTATCGGGTCGCTGGTCACGCCGGCGAGGCCCGGTGCGCCGTAGCTCGGGCTGAAGACATTGATGGGCAGCGCGCTGCCCGATTCCCAGTTGCCGCTGACACGGCGCTTCTGGTAGTCCAGCCCGGCCAGCACGGTGTGCTTGAGCGCGCCCGTCTGGTAATGGCCTTCGAGCTGGTTGTCGATGGTGTTGCCGCGTGTGGATTCGTTGGCACCGGAATAGAAACGCGTCAGCTCGTTGGCGCTAGCCCAGCCAAAGCCGTAGATCTGTCGCAGCGTGGTGTCGGCCCGCACGTGGCGGAAGTTCTGGCGGAACTTCCAGCTGTCGTTAAAGGCGTGCTCGAGCTGGTAGCCGAGGAAGCGCTGCTTGCGCTGGTATTTCTCGACGCTCGGGTCCCCATCAAAGAAATAGCGCGAGATCAGCTGGCCGTTGTGGCCCGCATTGAGGCTGGCGTCGGCCGGTACCCCACTGTGGTAGCTGCCATTGGGATCGTCCTGCAGGTAGGCCTGCAGCAGCAATCGTGTGTCCTTGGACGGGTTGATCGCCAGCGATGCGGCCAGCGCCTGGCGCTCTTCCTTGACCGTGTTGAACTGCGAATCGAGTGAACGCGACAGCGCCGTCAGGCGAAACGCCATCACGCCGTCCTTGTCGATGGGGCCGGAAAGGTCGACGGCGGCTTCGCGGCGGTTGCGGTTGCCGGCAGTGAGCTGCACTTCGCGGTAGGGCTGGTACTGCGGCGTCATGCTGGTCAGCGCCACCAGGCCGCCCGGCGAGGCGCGGCCGTAGAGCACCGAGGCCGGGCCGCGCACCACGTCGATGCGTTCGAGGAAATAAGGATCGACCTGCATGGAGGTGTAGCTGCCCTGGTCGCTCAGCATGCGCAGGCCGTCGAGCAGGGTGCTGTCCACGCTGCTGTCCTTGAAGCCGCGCAGGGCCACGTAGTCGTAACGGTTGGAGGAGCCCACCAGGCCGGTGAAGACGCCGGGCGAATAGTTCAGCGCCTCGGGAACGCTGCGCGGCTTCTGGTCTTCGAGCTGCTGCTTGGTGATCACCGAAATGGACTGCGGCGTCTCGAGGATGGGCGTGTCGGTCTTGGAGCCCGCGGCGCTGCGTTTGGCGACATAGCCGTTGCCGCCGCTGGTCGCTGTTTCCTGTTCGGTACCGGCCGTCACGGTCACCACCCGCAGGGTCTGCGCGCCAGGCGCCACCGCTGCGGCTGAAGCCGCCTTCACGACAAACACATTGCCGTCTATGGCCGCCGCCAGGCCGCTGCCGGCCAGCAGGCGGTCCAGCGCCTCTTGCGGCGTCAGCCGGCCGGACACCGCGGGCGCCGTCTTACCGGCGACCAGCGCGGGCTGCACCATGAGTTCCAGCCCGGCCTGCCGCGCGAGGGTGTTGAGCGCCTGGGCCAGGGGCTGCGCCGCCATGCTGACCTGCAGGGGGGCGGCCGCGCCTTGGGAGCCTTGGGAATAAACCACCGTGCTGCCCAGGGCCAAAGCCAGAGCCAAAGGGGGCAGGTGGAAGCGGGAACGAGGCATGCGTGCAAATCTCCGGAGAAGGTGTAAATAAGAATCCTTCTCAAGTAGACGCATGGGCTTTGGGAAACCCTAGGTCGCGCGCAAAGTTTTTTTGCGCCGCGGAATTACCCCGGCTAGTGGCCGGCGGAGACGATCTCGGCTTCGCCGCCCTGCTCGCGCAGCCGCACCGGCAGGACCTGCGGCAGGAGGCGGGCGAAGTTGCCCGGCCGGCGCGGGTCGAAGGTGCCGGTCACGCGCAGCGCGGCGACGGCGGGGTCCGCCACGCTCAGGTGCGCCGGGCCGTAGCGCTCGAACTCGGCCAGGGCCTGGGCCAGCGGCGTGTCGTCAAAACTCACACGGCTTTCACGCCAGGGCGCGATGCCCGCGGCAGGAATGGCGGAGACGGCGCCCAGCAGCCCCGTCATGTCGCTGGCGATTTGCTGGCCGGCGACGAGCTCGACGGCCGCATCGTTCGCGGTGGAACGCCGGGCTTGCGCCACGCGCACCCGCCCTTCTTCCACGGCGACCTGAACGCCCGCCCTGCCCGGCAGGCCCGGCGTGTAGCGCACCGAAAAGCGTGTGCCCACCACCGTGATGCGCAAGGGGCCGGCCAGCACGTCGAAGGGACGCCCCGCATCGCCCGCGACCTGGAACATGGCCTGGCCCTGCGGCAGGCGGACCTCGCGGCGCCCGCGGTAAATCGCCACCTCGGCGGTGCTCAAGGTGTCCAGCCGCAGGCGGCTGCCCTCGGGCAATGTCACCTCGAGCTGCTGGCCGCGCGCGGTGGCAAAACTCTGCGTGAACAAGGCTTGCTGCTGCCAGAGGCCCCAGGCCAGGTAGCCGCCGCAGGACACCATAAGCGCCACGGCGGCCAGTGCGGCTTGCGGCGTCCAGGCGGCGAGCTCACGCCACCAGGCGCGCGGTCGTGGCAGCGCGTGGGCGGCAGCGGCTGCCTTGTCGTCGGCGAGGTTTTGCCTCAGCGTGCGCAAGCCGTCCCTTGGCAGCGCATCGAGTGCACGCCAGTCGTCCTGGTGGCGCGCGAAGGCCGCGCGGTGGGCGCCGTCCTCCGCAAGCCAGGCCTGGAAGGCGGCTTCGTCCGCCGCATCGAATAGCCCACCGGAACGCCGGACGAACCAGTCCAGCGCCGCCTCGTCGGTTTCTGTGGACGGTGCGGCTGGCGGTTGGGCTGGCGGCGGTGTATTCATGGCGTGCTTATCGGCTCTTGAATGTAGACGCACGAGCCCGCCAAAACCCTAGGCCGGGGACACAGGAATGCTGGCAAGGGCTCATTCGCGGGCGGGTTTTCTTCTTCTCAGTTTCGGTAGCGGGGCCGCGGCGGGCGAGCCATCCAGCGCATCGCGGCAGCGCCTGCAGGCGTCCATGGCCAGCTTGATGTGCTGCTCGACCATTTTTCGCGATATGCCCATCAGCTCTGCCACCTCGGAATGCGGCAGGCCGTCAAACTTGTGCAGGATAAAAGCCTCGCGGCAGCGCAGAGGCAAAGCGTCTATGGCGGCCAGCAGGGCATCCACACCCTGCGCCGAAGAAGCGGCCGCGTCGGGCTCGCAAGCCTGCGGCGCCGCGAGATTGTCGAGCTCGGCCGCCGAGGCCTCGGCATCCGGCTGCAGCGCCTCGCCGCGCACCTCGCTGCGGCGGTACTGGTCGACCTGCAGGTTGCGCGCCGTGCGGTAGAGCAACGCGCGCGGCTCGGGCACGGCTTGGCCCGAATGCTGCACCGCCAGCACGCGCGCATAGCTCTCCTGCACGATATCGGCCGCGGCATCGCGGTTGCGCAACGTGCGGGAACAGAAGTTCAGCAGTTCTTGGTAATAGCGCTCAAGCACAGGTCGGTCAATGCCATGGGAAAAGACGAACCCCTCCAAGCGGCAGACGAGATGTGGCGGTGGCTGACCAGGCGCGCGCGTCGTAGATGGGAATTATTCTCATTATGACCGAAGCGCGCCGCGGACTCCACGCCGGGGGAGCACCGTTACCTTTGATACCAGCCGGACAGACACAAGGCGACAGCCAAAGAAAAAGGGCCTGCAAGAAATCTTGCAAGCCCTTTTCGGATCTGGCGGAGTGGACGGGACTCGAACCCGCGACCCCCGGCGTGACAGGCCGGTATTCTAACCAACTGAACTACCACTCCTGGTAGTGACAACATTCGCTCTTTCGAGCCAAGTCGCCTGCCCTTGCGGGACGGCGGTTGTCAACTTGCGCCTTGGGCATCACGCGCGAGGCGTGATGAATGCTGGCGACCCCACGGGGATTCGAACCCCGGTACTCACCGTGAAAGGGTGATGTCCTAGGCCTCTAGACGATGGGGTCAAAACCTTGGAACTTCCGGAACGGGCCCTGCTGTGACACAAGGACCGCACAAACTCTCAAATTCTTCGCGACAAACTTTGGTGGAGGTAAGCGGGATCGAACCGCTGACCTCTTGCATGCCATGCAAGCGCTCTCCCAGCTGAGCTATACCCCCTTCAAGCATTGCAAGTTGCCCTGCAATTGTGTCGAGCCTTGAATTATAGCCCGAAAATTCGGGCTTTTTCAAATCTTCAAACAAGCTTGAGCCGGGACACCACATCTTCGCGTTTCATGAGCTCCAGAATCGCGTCCAGCGACGGGGTTTGCGGCGTGCCCAGCACCAGCACGCGCACCGGCATGGCGAGCTGCGGCATCTTCAGGCCCGTGTCGGCCAGCACCTGCTTGATGGCCGCGGAAATCGCAGCCTTGCTCCACTCGGCGCTGCCCAGGGCATCGGCGAGTTTGGCCAGCGCGGGGCGCACGGCCTCGGTCACATGCGTGGCCAGGTCTTCGGCGGCGGGTTGGCCGCCGGTGACCAGGCGCTGCAGCCAGCCGGCCAGTTCCACCAGCGTGCTGCAGCGGTCCTTGAACAAGCCGCAGCCGCGCGCGATCCAGGCCGCGTCCTGGCCCGTGATGCCTTGCGCCGCGAGAAAGGGCACAACCGCTTCGGCCAGCTTGTCGTCGGCCATGGCCTTGAGGTGCTGGGCGTTGACCCAGCGCAGCTTGGCTTCGTCGAACTGCGCGGCGCTCTTGCCCAGGTGGTCCAGGTTGAACCAGGCGATGAACTGCTCGCGGCTGAAGATTTCGTCGTCACCGTGGCTCCAGCCCAGGCGCGCCAGGTAGTTGACCATGGCATCGGGCAGATAGCCTTCGGCGGCGTACTGCGTGACCGGCTTGGCGCCGTTGCGCTTGCTGAGTTTTTCGCCCTGCTCGTTGAGCACGGTCGGCAGGTGGGCGTAGACCGGCGGCTCCTTGCCCAGGGCCCTGAAGATATTGATCTGGCGCGGCGTGTTGTTGACGTGGTCGTCGCCGCGTATCACATGGGTCATGCCCATGTCGATGTCATCGACCACCACGCAGAAGTTGTAGGTCGGCGTGCCGTCGGGGCGCGCGATGACCAGGTCGTCGAGTTCGTCGTTGCTGATCTCGATGCGGCCCTTGACCTTGTCGTCCCAGACCACGCTGCCGCCCTGTGGGTTCATGAAGCGCAGCACCGGCTGCACGCCTTCGGGCACGGGCGGCAAAGTCTTGCCGGGCGCGGGGCGCCAGGTGCCGTCGTAGCGCGGTTTTTCCTTGGCAGCCATCTGCTTTTCGCGCAGGGCGTCGAGCTCGGCCACGCTCATGTAGCAAGGATAGACCAGGCCGTCCGCGCGCATCTGCGCGAGCACCGCCTTGTAGCGGTCCATGCGCTGCATCTGGAAGAAGGGGCCCTCGTCGTGGTTCAGGCCCAGCCAGCGCATGCCCTCGATGATGACGTCAACGGCCTGCTGGCTGGAGCGCTCTACGTCGGTGTCTTCGATGCGCAGGATGAAGTCGCCGCCGGTGGCGCGGGCAAAAGCCCACGGGTACAGCGCGGAGCGGATGTTGCCGAGGTGGATGAAGCCGGTCGGCGAAGGGGCGAAGCGGGTGCGGGTCTTTTGCGTCATGGGAGCTGTCATGCGATGCGGTCCAGGCCGCGGGAAAGGTCGGCCTTGATGTCGTCCACGTGGTCCAGCCCGACGGCCACGCGCAGCAGGCCCTGGCCTATGCCGGCGGCCTGGCGCTGCTCTTCGCTGAGGCGCCCGTGCGAGGTGGTGGCCGAGTGGCTGATGATGGTTTTGGTGTCGCCCAGGTTGGTGGCGATGCTGAGCACCTGCGTGCTGTTGATGACCTGGAAGGCATTGGCGCGCGCCGCTTCGGGCGTATCGCCGCGCACGTCGAAGGACAGCACCGCGCCGCCCAGCCCCGATTGCTGGCGCATGGCCAGCTCGTGCTGCGGGTGCGAGGCCAGGCCCGGGTAGTAGACGCGCTTGACGGCGGGCTGGGTCTCCAGCCACTGCGCGACGGCCAGCGCGTTGGCGCTCTGGGCCTGCATGCGTATGCCCAGCGTCTCCAGCCCCTTGAGCACGACCCAGGCGTTAAAGGGCGCCAGCGTCATGCCGGCGGTGCGCACGATAGGGCCGAACACGTCGACGATGAGTTTGGACGGCCCGCACAGGGCGCCCGCCATCACGCGGCCCTGGCCGTCCAGGTACTTGGTGCCGGAATGCATGATCAGGTCCGCGCCGAACTCGACCGGGCGTTGCAGGGCGGGCGAGCAAAAGCAGTTGTCGACCGCGAGCAGCGCGCCCACGCTGTGCGCCAGGTCGGCCAGCGCGCGGATGTCGCACACTTCAGTCAGCGGGTTCGTCGGCGTTTCGGCGAACAGCAGCTTGGTGCCGGGGCGCAGGGCGGCCTTCCACTCGCGAATGTCGGTCTGCGAGACGAAGGTGGTTTCCACGCCGAACTTGCCGAACTCGCGGCCGATCAGGGCGATGGTCGAGCCGAACATGGAGCGCGAGCAGATCACATGGTCGCCGGCCTTGAGCAGGCCCATGCACATCATGAGGATGGCGCCCATGCCGGTCGAGGCGCCTATGGCCGCTTCCGTGCCTTCGAGCGCGGCGAGGCGGCGCTCAAAACTCGTGACCGTGGGGTTGGAGGTGCGGCCGTAGGTATAGCCTTCCGTCGGGTCGGCAAAACGCCGCGCCGAGGTCTCGGCATCGGGCTGCACAAAGCCGCTGGTCAGGTACAGCGCCTCGGAGTTTTCGCCGTGCTGGCTGGGCTCCAGCGCCACGCGCACGGCCAGCGTGTCGCGGTGCAGGTTGTCGGGCAGTTTTCTTTTGCTGGTCATGCTCAGGCTTCTTGCGGGTTGGGCAGTGCCAGGCGGGAGGCGTCGACGTCGCCTTCTTCGGCGGCGGTGTCGGCGCGCTGCGAGTTCATCGCGGCAATGGTTTCGGCCGTAACGTCGCCCGTGATGTAGACGCCGTCAAAGCAGGAAGCGTCAAAGCCGTCGAGCTTGGCGTTGAGCGAGCCTATGGCGCGTTTCATGCCGTCCACGTCCTGGTAGATCAGCGCGTCGCAGCCTATGACTTCACGGATTTCCTCAATGCTGCGGCCGTGGGCCACGAGCTCGCCCGGCGTGGGCATGTCGATGCCGTAGACGTTGGGGAAACGCACGGGCGGCGCGGCGCTGGCCAGATACACCTTGCGCGCGCCGGCATCGCGCGCCATCTGCACGATCTCGCGGCTGGTGGTGCCGCGCACGATGGAGTCATCGACGAGCAGCACATTGCGGCCCTTGAACTCGCTGGCGATCACGTTGAGCTTCTGGCGCACGGATTTTTTGCGCACGCCCTGCCCCGGCATGATGAAGGTGCGGCCCACGTAGCGGTTCTTGACGAAGCCCTCGCGGTAGGGAATGCCCAGCAGGTGCGCCAGCTGCGTGGCGCTGGGGCGGCTGGATTCGGGGATCGGGATGATCACGTCGATCTCGCTGGGCGGCACGGTGGAGACCACACGCTTGGCCAGCGTCTCGCCCAGGTTCAGGCGGGCCTGGTAGACCGAGATGCCGTCCAGCACCGAGTCGGGGCGCGCCAGGTAGACAAATTCAAAGATGCAGGGGTTGAGCTTGGCATTGGGCGCGCACTGCTCGGCATGCACCACGCCTTCCATGTCCACGTAGACGGCTTCGCCCGGCGCGATGTCGCGCTCGAACTGGTGCGAGGTGCCTTCCAGCGCCACCGATTCGCTGGCCACCATGACGGTGTCGCCGCCCTCGTTCTGCCCGCGGCCTATGCACAGCGGGCGGATGCCGAAGGGGTCGCGAAACGCCAGCAGGCCGTGGCCGGCGATCAGCGCGACGACGGCGTAAGAGCCTTTGACGCGCTTGTGCACGCCGCGCACCGCGGCGAACACGTCGACGGGCTTGAGCGGCAGGCCGCGCGTGGTTTTTTCGAGCTCGTGCGCCAGCACGTTGAGCAGCACTTCAGAGTCGCTGTCGGTGTTGATGTGGCGGTGGTCGGTGTTGAAGAGCTCGGCCTTGAGCTCGGCCGCGTTGGTCAGGTTGCCGTTGTGCGACAGCACCAGGCCGAANGGCGCGTTGACGTAGAAAGGCTGNGCTTCGTCCTCGCTGTAGGCGTTGCCGGCCGTCGGGTANCGCACCTGGCCCAGGCCCACCGTNCCCGGCAGCGCGCGCATGTTGCGCGTGCGGAACACGTCGCGCACCATNCCCTTGGCCTTGTGCATGTAGAACTTGCGCCCCTGCTGCGTGACGATGCCCGCCGCATCCTGGCCGCGGTGCTGCAGCAGCAGCAGGCCGTCATAGATGAGCTGGTTGACGGGGGCTTTGCTGACGACGCCGACTATCCCGCACATGGTGTTCCGATCATGATGAGTTGACTCTTCAAAGTTAGGTTAAATATTTCGCAAACTGTTCGGGCAACACCGGCTTCAGGGCTTTGAGCGTGGCCGCCAGCACCGGCGCGCCTTTCGATTCCCGCCACCAGTCGCTGGTTTTCAGCGCCGTCATGTCGATCACGACGGTCGCGGCCAGCAACAACACCACGCCGCGCAGCACGCCGAACGCGGCGCCCAGCACACGGTCCACGGGCGCCAGGCCGACCGCCGCCACCAGCTTCTTGATCAAAAACGCCAGCAGCCCCGCCGCGAACACCGCGGCGATAAAAATCAGCACAAACGCCGCCGCGTAACGCACCGGGTCGGCGGCCGACTGCACGGGCAATCGAGCCGCCAGGTCGGGCGCAAACCATTGCGCCACAAAAAACGACACCACCCAGCCCAGCACCGACAAGACCTCGTACACCAAACCACGCCATGCGCCCAGCAGCATGGAAAAAACCAGCACCCCCAGCAAAATCCAGTCGACAGCCGTCACAAAACTACTGATTACAAGGTCAGGATGGCGGCCGGCAATTCAAGGGTCTTGATCTTGCTGGCGGCTTTTTCAGCCTCGGCCTTGCTGGCAAACGGCCCCACACGGACCCGGATGCGCTTGCCGTCCTTGGTCTCAGCCACTTGTGTATAGGTTTTGAGGCCCGCTTTTTCCACCTTCAGTCGTGCTTCGCGTGCCTTGGTGACGTCGGAGAACGCGCCCACCTGGACCACGAACCGGCCGTCGGCCTCGGCGGCGGCCGGTTTGGCGGCCGGCGGCGTGCTGCCGTTGAGCAGCGCGCTGGCGCGGGCGGCGTCGGCATTGGCGGCGGGCTTGGGTTCGGGCTTGGCGGCCGGTTTGGGCTCAGGCTTGGGTGCCGGCTTGGGCTCGGGTTTGGTTTCGGGCTTGGCGACAGCCGGTGCGGACGCGGCGGCGGCCGGCTTGGACAGCAGGATTTCTTCCTTGGGCGCCAGGCTGGCGGCGGCGGCCACCTTTTCGGCAGGTGCTGCAGGGGTGGGCGCAGGCGTTGCCGCCGGCGCGGGGGCCGTGGCGGTAGGCGCAGCCGGCACGGCCAGCGGCTTGACCGTCGCCTTGCCGGGGATTTCGATGGGGATGTCGACCGGAATCGGCCGGGGCTGGGTGTCAAACAGCAGCGGGAAACCCACCACGCCTATGAGCACCAGCACGGCCGAGCCGATCAGCCGGTGCTTGGCGCGCTTGCGCATCACTTCCACGCTTTCCGGTTGAGCGGCTGGCCCGGCATTGGGGGCAGTGTTGGCGCCGCCCCGGCGGAAGTTGAAAAACGGCATGGTGTGGCTTGAATCCGATAAGGGTGACGTTAGCGGTGAACGTGGGCTGAAAGCCCTCCAAAAACCGTTTCAGGGGGCCAGGTGCGGGGCCGAAAGACGCGGCACGCCGTCCTTCAAAATGCCGCCCACCGTGTAGAACGAGCCGAACACGACAATTCTATCAGCGGGGGTTGCGGCCTTGACCGCCGCCTGCAGCGCCGCTTCGGGGGATGTATAGCTGCCGGCGGTGGCATCGGGCCGGGTGTTGGCGGCCGTCCAGCGGGCCTGCAAATCGGCCGCCGTGGCGGCCCGCGGCGTCGGCAAATCGGTGAAATACCACTTGTCGATCAGCGGCGAAACACGCGCCAGCATGGGGGCCAGGTCCTTGTCGGCCATGGCGCCGAACACCGCATGGGTGCAGGGGTAAAAACCCATGGCGTCGAGGTTTTCGGCCAGCGCGGCCACCGAATGCGGGTTGTGCGCGACGTCCAGCACCAGCGTGGGCTGGCCGGGCACGATCTGGAAGCGGCCGGGCAGCTCGACCATGGACAGGCCGTTGCGCACCGCCTGGGCCGTCACCGGCAGGCGCTCGCGCAGCGCCGTCAGCGCCGCCAGCACCCCCGAGGCATTGACCAGCTGGTTGGCGCCGCGCAGCGCCGGGTAAGCCAGGCCGGCATAACGCCGGCCGCGCCCGGCCCAGCCCCATTGCTGCTTGTCGCCCGAAAAATTGAAATCCGTGCCGAAGCGCCACAAGTCAGCGCCTACTGTGGCGGCGTGGTCAACAATGCTTTGCGGCGGCACCGGGTCGCTCACGATGACCGGTTTGCCGGCGCGCATGATGCCGGCTTTTTCGCGGCCTATGCTTTCGCGGTCGGGGCCCAGGTATTCCATATGGTCCAGGTCTATGCTGGTGATCACCGCGCAGTCGGCGTCCAGCATGTTGACGGCGTCCAGCCGCCCGCCCAGGCCGACTTCCAGGATCACCACATCAAGCTTCGCGTCGGCCAGCAGCTGCAGGATGGCCAGGGTGGTGAACTCAAAATAGGTCAGCGAGATCGCCTCGCCGCCCTGGGTGCGGGCCGCCTCGACACGCGCGAACTGGGCCACCAGCTCGGCCGCCTTGACGATGTCGCCGCGCACGCGGCAACGCTCCTCAAAATGCACCAGGTGGGGCGAGGTGAAGACGCCGGTGCGGTAGCCGGCCTGCAGCAGGATGGCTTCGAGCATGGCGCAGGTCGAGCCCTTGCCGTTGGTGCCGGCCACCGTGATGATGGGGCAGTCAAAGGCCAGGCCCATGCGTTTGGCGACGGCGCTGATGCGCGTCAGGCCCATGTCTATGCCCACGGGGTGCAGGTGCTCGCAGTAGGCCAGCCAGTCTTCTAGTGTCGTAAGGTTTTGCATACAGCCTGCATTGTCGCGCAGGGGTCAAAACCCCTGCGCTGGACGGCCTCAGCGGGCGAAGCGGTCTGTGGCGGCGACCAGCCGTTGCAGGATGCCCGGCTCGTTAAAAGCATGGCCGGCATCGGCGACCAGCTGGAAATCCGCCTCGGGCCAGGCGCGGTGCAAATCCCAGGCGGTTTTGGCCGGTGTGGCCACGTCGTAGCGGCCCTGCACGATCACGCCGGGAATGCCGGCCAGCTTGTGCGCGTCGCGTATCAGCTGGCCCTCCTCCAGCCAGCCGGCATGCACAAAATAATGGTTCTCGATGCGCGCGAAGGCCAGCGCGAAGTCGTCATCGCCGTGCAGCGCGGTGAAGGCCGGGTCCGGCAGCAGTGTGATGGTCTGGCCTTCCCAGAGGCTCCAGGCACGGGCGGCGGCCAGCTGCGCCGCCCTGTCGCTGCCGACCAGGCGTTTGCGGTAGGCCGCCATCAGGTCGCTGCGCTCGGCCTCGGGGATGGGCGCAAGAAAAGCTTCCCACAAATCGGGAAACAGCCAGGAAGCGCCCTCCTGGTAGTACCACAGCACTTCGGCGCGCCGCAGCGCGAAGATGCCGCGCAGTATGAGTTCCGACACCCGGGCCGGATGCGCCTCGGCATAGGCCAGCGCCAGCGTGCTGCCCCAGGAGCCGCCGAACACCAGCCAGCGCTCCACGCCCAGCAGGCTGCGCAGGCGCTCGATGTCGGCCACCAGGTGCCAGGTCGTGTTGTTGTCCAGCGAGGCGGCCGGGCGCGATCGGCCGCAGCCGCGCTGATCGAACAGCAGCACGCAGTAGCGTTCGGGGTCGAACAGGCGGCGGTGCTCGGGCGAGCAGCCCGCCCCGGGGCCGCCGTGCAGGAAAACCGCCGGCTTGCCCTTGGGATTGCCGCACAGCTCCCAGTAGATCGAGTGGCCGTCGCCGGTTTCCAGGACGCCGGTGCGAAAAGGCTCTAGGGGCGGGTACAGCACGGCGGGGGAAGAAACAGGCGTGGCCGAAGCAGCGGTCATGAATGAGGGATCCGTGAAATGGTGGGAGCAAACAGGGACTGCCGGACGGCCCGGCGCTGTTTGATTATTCCAGCCCTGCAATGGGCCTGCTGGCGCACCGTCTTCCCTGCATCTGCCAGAATCTTCGCATGATCATTCTTTACGGCATCCCGAATTGCGACACGGTCAAAAAAGCCAGGACCTGGCTAGCTGAGAACGGCGTCGAATACCAGTTCCACGATTTCAAAAAACAGGGCGTGCCGCCCGAGCAGCTCAAGCGCTGGGCCCAGGCCGCCGGCTGGGAAACGCTGCTGAACCGCAAAGGCACGACCTGGCGCAAGCTGGACGCGGCGGCGCAAGCCGGTGCGGCCGACAGCGCCGGCGCCCAGGCCCTGATGCTGGCCAACCCCAGCGTCATCAAGCGGCCCGTAGTGGACTGGGGCAAGGGGATTACGGTCGGTTTTGACGCCGCGGGCTGGGCTGCGCGGATTTAACAGGCGCGCGTTGCGCGCCACACAAACAGGTGTTTTTTCACGTTTTTGAGCCAGTTTGAGCGTCCTTTACCTTCTTCGGACAGCTTTACAGCCGATTTACCGAACTCCAAGCCCCAAAACCGCTCTGACTTACTAAAATCGTTCCAGTCGCCAGAGCCGCTACCCACACCACGGGCAGCACCATCCAGCGGCGCAACTTCAGCGATTTGCTGAAAAGGGGTTAAAACCATGAAAAAAGCACTCGTCCTTTCCACCATCGCCGCGGCCGCAGGCCTTGCCGCCGTGCCCGCCTCCGCCATGGACATCCTGGCGCGGGTGATCTCCAGCACGCCGGTGGTGCAGCAGGTCGCCGTGCCGCGCCAGGTGTGCACCAACCAGCCGGTCGTCACGCAAAGCCCCAATTCCGGCGCAGGTGCCTTGATGGGCGCCCTGGCCGGCGGCGCAGCCGGCAATGCCATCGGCAACGGCGGCGGCCGTGCGGTGGCCACGGTGATAGGCCTGGTCGGCGGCGCCATGATCGGCGACCGCATCGAGGGCAACAACACCCAGGTCCAGAACATGCAGCAGTGCAGCACTCAGACCTATTACGAAANCCGCCCCAGCCACTACAACGTGGTCTATGAATACCAGGGCACGCAGTACACCACCCAGATGGCCAACGACCCCGGCCAGTACGTGCGCCTGCAGGTCACGCCGGTCGGCGCCATGGCGCCCGCGCCGCAAACCTTCCAGTCCGCGCCCCAGCAGCCCCAGGCCTATGTGCAGCCGGCGCCCGAGCCTGTTTACGTGCAGCCGGCCTATGTACAGCCCGTGGTCTATCCGGCCTACTATCCCCGGCCCTACTACGCGCCTTATTACGCCCCCATAGGCCTGTCGCTGAACTTCGGCTACAGCCGGGGCTACGGCCACCACCACTGGCGCTAAGCCCGCCGGTTCCGGCTGAATCAAAAAAGGGGCGTTATCAACGCCCCTTTTTGCTGCCCGCCTGGAATGACCCTTACTTCGGCGTTTCCAAGAGTGCGCCCTTGAACAGCACCGGCCCGGTCGGCCCGCTGCCCGGCGGCACGCCGCCCTTGGGCTCCAGCGTGATCGCCAGCGTCGGCACCTGCCGCATGTCGGTACCCACGGCAGCCAGGCGAACCACCGGGTCGGCATTGAGCACACCCAGCGATTTGGGCGCCGCACCGGGCGGCAAGGCCCACAGCTCCAGCGATTTGTCGGCTTGCTCCCGAAAGCCGCCCACGCGCTTGAGCACCAGGGTCTTGTTTTTTGGGTCAAAGGTCACCAGCAGCGAGGCCGCGGCCTTGTCGTCGGTCAGCACGGCCACGTATTCAATTTCCGGCGTGGCCGTCAATTTGGCCGTCAATTCTCCGACCTGCCCGCTGAGCCGCGAATTCACATTGAGCCCGACCACAACGGCCAGCACCGCCGCCAAGGCGCCCGCGGCGCTCGCGCCGCGCCACAGGCCCAGGCTGGCCCACCAGCCGCCGGCCGCCGGCGCGGCACCGCGCGCGGCCTGCATGGCGCGCGCCTCCTTGTCGGCCCTGACGAGGTTTTCAATGCGCGTCCAGACCGCCGGGCTGGGCGCCGCCTGCGGCTGCAGTTCAGCCACGGAAGCCAGCCGGCTTTGCCAGACCAGCGCCGCGGCGCGCAGGGTGGCGTTGTCGCGCGCCAGCGCCTCAAAACGGCGGCGCGCGCCGCCGCGCAAAGTGCCCAGGGCATAGCTGGCCGCGAGTTGCTCCATCAGGGCGGGGTTGTTCTGGATGTTCATGCAAACCTCGCCATGCAGCCGCGCAGCTGCTCAAGCCCGCGGCGTATCCATGTTTTCACAGTACCCAAAGGAAGTTTTAGTTGTTCAGCCAGTTCGCTATGGCTCAGGTCGCGCAAATAAGCCAGGCTCACCACTTCACGCTGTTTTTGCTCCAGCCGTCCCAGGCACTGGTGCAGGGCCCAGGCCTGTTCGCTGGCCTGGGTGGTGTCCATGGGGTTGGGCGAGTCGCCCGCCACGGTGTCGGAGAGCACATCGTCCAGCTCCTGCATCAGGTCGGCCCGGTCGGAAGCGCGGCGGCGCAAAAAATCCAGGCCGCGGCTTCTGACAATCAGCCCCAGCCAGGCCATGGGCGGCGAAAGGCTGGCCTTGTAGTCGCCGGCAATGCGCCAGATGGTCAAAAACGCCTCCTGCAGCACGTCTTCAGCCCATTCGCACTTGCCCACCACACGCACCGCGACACCGTAAAGTTTGGACGAACTCAGGTCGTAGAGCTCGCGCAGGGCTTTTTCATCGGCCCCGGCCACACGGTCTATCAGCGCAATCAATTGGAGATCCGGGCTTTGTGCTTTCATGGACAACATTCTGGGTTATTCATGGGGGTACGCGATAGAGGGCCGGGTGGATTCAAAGCCGGCACGGCCCAGGGCCCGTCGTGACCTAAAATCAATGGTTTTTGGCGGCGGACCGCGATACGCGGCGCTTTCATTGCCTTTTTCTACCTTTCGCCACCTTTTCAGCCCTCCTCATGCCCACCGAAAAAATCGACAACGTCAGCGTCAGCACCCAGGCCAATGTGTACTTTGACGGCAAATGCGTGAGCCACGGCATCACCTTCGCCGACGGCAGCAAAAAATCGGTGGGCGTGATCCTGCCGGCCACCCTCACCTTCAACACCGGCGCGCCCGAGATCATGGAATGCGTGGCCGGCGCCTGCGAATACAAGCTGGCCGGCAGCGACAGCTGGGTCAAATCCTCGGCCGGTGAAAAATTCAGCGTCCCCGGCAACGCCAAATTCGAGATCCGCGTCGCCGCCGGCGAAGCGGCTTACCACTACATCTGCCACTTCGGCTGATCCTTCCCACGCCTTCCAGGAAACCCCCATGGCCACCATCCTCCAGAACCTTCCCGCCGGCCAGAAAGTCGGCATCGCCTTCTCCGGCGGACTCGACACCAGCGCCGCCTTGCACTGGATGAAGCTCAAGGGCGCGATCCCCTACGCCTACACCGCCAACCTGGGCCAGCCCGACGAGCCCGATTACGACGAGATCCCGCGCAAGGCCATGCAGTACGGTGCCGAAAAAGCCCGTCTGATCGACTGCCGCAGCCAGCTGGCGGCCGAGGGCATTGCCGCCCTGCAAAGCGGCGCCTTCCACATCACCACCGCGGGCGTGACCTACTTCAACACCACGCCGCTGGGCCGCGCCGTGACCGGCACCATGCTGGTATCGGCCATGAAAGAAGACGACGTCAACATCTGGGGTGACGGCAGCACCTTCAAGGGCAACGACATCGAGCGTTTTTACCGCTACGGCCTGCTGACCAACCCGGGCCTGAAGATCTACAAGCCCTGGCTGGACCAGCTTTTCATCGATGAACTCGGCGGCCGCGCCGAAATGTCGGCCTTTATGACCAAGGCCGGCTTCGGCTACAAGATGTCAGCCGAAAAAGCCTATTCCACCGACTCCAACATGCTGGGTGCCACGCACGAGGCCAAGGACCTGGAAGAACTCGCCACCGGCATGAAGATCGTCAACCCCATCATGGGCGTGGCCTTCTGGAAGGACGAGGTCGAAGTCAAGCGCGAGGAAGTCACGGTGCGCTTTGAAGAAGGCCGCCCCGTCGCGCTGAACGGCAAGACCTTCGGCAGCATGGTCGAACTGATCCTGGAAGCCAACCGCATCGGCGGACGCCACGGCCTGGGCATGAGCGACCAGATCGAAAACCGCATCATCGAAGCCAAGAGCCGCGGCATCTACGAAGCCCCGGGCCTGGCGCTGCTGTTCATCGCCTACGAGCGCCTGGTCACCGGCATCCACAACGAAGACACGATTGAGCAATACCGCGACAACGGCCGCAAGCTGGGCCGCCTGCTCTACCAGGGCCGCTGGTTCGACCCGCAGGCCATCATGCTGCGCGAAACCGCCCAGCGCTGGGTGGCCAGCGCCATCACCGGCGAAGTCACGGTCGAGCTGCGCCGCGGCAACGACTATTCCATCCTGAACACGGTCTCGGCCAACCTGACCTACAAGCCCGAACGCCTGAGCATGGAAAAAGTCGAGGACGCGCCGTTCTCGCCGGCCGACCGCATTGGGCAGCTGACGATGCGCAACCTGGACATCGTCGACACGCGTGACAAGCTGGGGATTTACACGCGCTCAGGCCTGCTGTCGCTGGAGCCCGGCGCGGCCATTCCGCAGCTGGGCAAAACCGGCGAATGAGCCGCTGTGCCCCCAAAAAAAGCCGCCCCCGGGCGGCTTTTTTCATGGACGGCTCAGTCGCCACCCCCTCCGCACCCCGAGCCACAACCCGAACTGCATCCGCTGCTGCCATCCGAAGAATCCCCGCTGCTGCTGGAATCGCTATTGCTCGAGGACTGGCTGCCGCCAAACCCGTCGGCGTCGCCGCTGTAGCTGCCGTCCGAAAAGCTTTCACCGCAATAGGCACCGCCCTGGTCGCCCTCACGGCGCACGCCTTTGCAATCGGCCATGTAGACAAAGCCGCCGGGAATCGCGAACTTGGCGTCCAGCGCGAACAGCAGCGGCAGCCGGCTGGGCTGCTTGGGGTTGATGGATTCGTCGCGGCAGGACCAGAACCAGGCGCGGCGCAGGCCGTCGTTGGTCGAGGCCTTGCGGCCCAGCACTTCGGCCGGCACGTGGTCGATAAAACGCCCTACCACCAGGTCGCACCACTCACGGTAGGCCGAGGTGTGCAAAATGAACTCGTGCCACATGCTGTCGACCACCTGCGAGGGCATGGCGACAAAACGTTTGTTGCTGCGCTGGCAGGCGATAAAAAACTGGCGCAGCCCGCGCTCCACGAGTTCGGTATCCCTGAGGGTCAGGTGCGGATAGGCGTCCATCAGCTTGCGCCGCAGGAACCTGGGCAGCGGCGCCTCGCGGACCAGCCGGCTGCGCTCGCGGGCGGCCCAGATGCCGGCGGCCAGCATGAGGACGAACAGCACGGAAATCGTGGTCATGGTCCAGCCCGGCGGCCGCCAGCCCGCGAATATCGCACCCAGCATCAAGCCAACCCAGGCGAAGGCCAGCATGGCGGCGGTGGAACGCGAATGCCTCAGCACCAGCCTGCGCCAGGGCGATACCTCCGGGCCCCGATACACTTTTCCTAAACGTGCCATGTCAGACCACCACCGGTTCGGGCTCCAGCAGGATGCCGAAGCGTTCATAGACACTGGTCTGGATGGCTTTCGCCAAGGTCATGACCTCGCCGCCCGTCACCGGGTTGGCCGTGCCGCCACGATTGACCAGCACCAGCGCCTGTTTTTCGTAAACGCCGGCATTACCAATGGATTTGCCTTTCCAGCCGCAGGCGTCTATCAGCCAGCCCGCGGCCAGCTTCACCGCGCCGTCGGCGAGGTGGTAGTGAACAATCTTGGGTTCGCGCTGGATGATGTCGGCGCACTGCTCGGGCGAGACCGTGGGGTTCTTGAAAAAGCTGCCGGCGTTGCCAATCACTTTCGGGTCGGGCAGCTTGGCCTTGCGGATCTCGCAAATCCACTCATAAATCTGCATCGCATCCGGCGCCTGCACACCCAGCTGCTGCATCTTTTTCTCGATGTCGGCATAGCCCAGCACGGGCTTCCAGGCTTTGGGCAGGGCCAGGCGCACCCGGGTGATGACGGCCTTGCCTTCCAGCCCAAAGCCGTGGCCGCCCGGGGCGGGGGCCGAACTGCTGTGCTTGAACACCGAATCGCGGTAACCGAAGGCGCATTGCGCGGCATTGAGGGAAAAAGCCTGGCCGGTCGTCAAATCGATGGCGTCCAGCGATTCAAAACGGTCCTGCAGTTCCACGCCGTAAGCGCCTATGTTCTGCACCGGCGACGCGCCCACCGTGCCCGGGATCAGGGCCAGGTTTTCCAGGCCGGGGTAGCCGTTTTGCAGGGTCCAGCTGACCAGGTCGTGCCAGTTTTCACCGGCGCCGGCCTCGATGATCCAGGATTTGGCGTCTTCGCGCAGCAGCCGTTTGCCCATGATCTCGACCTTGAGCACCAGCGGCTTGACGTCGCCGGTCAGCACGATGTTGCTGCCGCCGCCCAGCACGAACTTGGGCGCGGCCTTCAGGGCCGCATCCCGCAGCACGGCGGCAATATCGGCCTCATCGGCCACCCGGACCAGGCTCAGGGCCTTGGCCACGATGCCAAAGCTGTTGGAATGCTGGAGCGGAACGTTTTTCTCGACTAACATCCGGGGGATTGTCTCACCCCGACGCCCCTCCCCGTCCCCCTCATAAAGACTTGCACCATGCCCTCTTTCGACACCGTTCTTGAAGCCGATCTGGTCAAGGTCAAAAACGCCGTGGAAAACACCGGCAAGGAAATCGCCACGCGCTTCGACTTCAAGGGCACCTCCGCCTCCATAGAGCTCAAGGACAAGGACATCACGCTGATCGGCGACAGCGACTTCCAGCTCGACCAGATCAACGACATCCTGCGCAACAAGCTCACCAAGGCCGGCGTGGACATCCGCTTCCTCGATATCGGCAAGGCCGAAAAAATCGGCGGCGACAAGGTCAAGCAGGTGTCCAAGGTGCGCAACGGCATAGAGGCCGAGCAGGCCAAAAAAATCCAGCAGCTCATCAAGGGCAGCAAGGTCAAGGTGCAGGCCTCCATCCAGGGCGACGCGGTGCGCGTCACCGGCGCCAAGCGCGACGACCTGCAGACGGCCATGGCCATGATTCGGGCCGAGATCAGCGACTTTCCGCTGAGTTTCAACAACTTCAGAGATTGAACATATGACCCCCAGGCTTGCCACGGCAGTGGCACCGTTGCTGGCGGCATTCGCGCTGCTCCATGGCGCCGCACAGGCCCAGACCGTGGGCCTGGCCGGCATGCTGGGCAACAAGGCCTTGCTGATTGTGGACGGCGGCCCGCCCAAGACCGTGGCGCCCGGAGACACCCACCAGGGCGTCAAGGTGGTCTCCACCGCGGGCGACCAGGCGGTGGTGGAGCTGGGTGGCAAGCGCCATACGCTGCGCATCGGCGAAGCGCCCATGAGCGTGGGCGCCGGCGGCGGCCCGGGCACGCAGGCCGGGCAAGGCAACCGCATCGTGCTGACGGCGGGCAGCGGCGGCCACTTCATGACGCAGGGCCAGATCAACGGCAAGATGGCCCAGTTCCTGGTGGACACCGGCGCCAGCGCCGTGTCCATGTCGCTGGCCGACGCCGAGCGCATGGGCATTGACTACAAATCGGGCCGGCCCGTGCAACTGACCACGGCCAACGGCAGCATCCTCGGCTGGCAGACCACGCTCGCCTCGGTGCGCGTCGGTGATGTGGAGGTGTTTAATGTGCCGGCCGTGGTGGCGGCGCGCGAGATGCCTTTTATCCTGCTAGGCAACAGCTTCCTCACGCGCTTCCAGATGAACCGCACCAATGAGGAAATGGTGCTGACCCGGCGTTTCTAACGCGCCCCGGTTCCCGGCTGAAAGCCGCTTAAGCTTTCTTGCCGCTCCCGAGTTTCGACTCTGTCCCCTTGAGCAGCTTGTTGATGTTCTCGCGGTGGCGGTACACCAGCAGCGCGCTGATCGCGAACATCACCAGCAGCATGGCCTTGTCGACATACCAGGCTTCCCGGTCGCCGAAGAGGTAATACAGGGGCGCGAAGGCCGCCGAAACCAGGGACGCCAACGAGGAGTAGCGCGAGAAAAAGGCGATGATCACCCAGGTCGCCAGCGTGGCCAGGCCCAGCACCCAGCTCACGCCCAGCAGCACGCCCGCCGCTGTCGCCACGCCCTTGCCGCCCTTGAACTGGAAAAACACCGGGTACAGATGCCCGAGGAAAGCCGCGAAGCCGACGGCGGCCATGGTGCCGTCGCCCAGGCCGTAGTCGGCGCCAAACCATTTGACCAACACCACCGGCAGCCAGCCCTTGAGGCCGTCCAGCAGCAGGGTGGCGATGGCGGCCGGCTTGCTGCCCGAGCGCAGCACATTGGTCGCGCCCGGGTTTTTGCTGCCGTAGCTTCTGGGGTCGCTCAGGCCCATGAGCTTGCTGACGATGACCGCGAAGGACAGCGAGCCGAGCAGGTAGGCCAGCAGCGTGGCGACTATTGAATATGCGTAAACCATGTGTCCCTCTTTATGTATGGTGGCGGCCGGCCTGTAGGTCCGCGCTCAGCCGTAGCCGGCGGCGTTGTCCAGGCTCAGCGCACAGTTCACCGATTTTGCACCGAGCAATGTGACGCACACCTGCGGGTCCAGCCCGACCAGGTAGCCGCGCCGACCGCCGTTGATGGCGATTCTAGGCAAAGCCAGGATGCTTTCCTCGATATAGACCGGCATGGCCTTGCGCGTGCCGAAGGGCGAGGTGCCGCCCACCAGGTAGCCGCTGTGCCGGTTGGCGACTTCGGGCTTGCAGGGCTCGACCGACTTGGCGCCTATCTGCCGCGCCAGGTTTTTCGTCGAGACCTTGCGGTTGCCGTGCATCAGCACCAGCAGCGGCCTGGCGTCCTGGTCCTGCATCACCAAAGTCTTGACGACGGTGAAGGGATCAAAGCCCAGCACCTCGGCGCTGTGCTGGGCGCCGCCGTGCTCCAGGTACTCGTAGGGGTGCTCGGTGAACTCGACCTTGCTGGCCTTCAAAAACTGCGTGGCCGGCGTCTCACTGACGTGGTCCTTCTTGCCGTCTTTTTTGGCCATGGTGCAACAACGCCCAACAAGACCCGGCTCACAGTGCCGGGTCGCGCGTTTCCCAACGGATTTTGTCGATCTCGGCCAGCACTTCAGGACTTAACGTGGTGCCCCAGACATCCAGGTCTTCATCCAGCTGCGCGACCGAGGTCACGCCAATGATGGTGCTGGCCACCTGCCACTTGGTGTAGCAAAAGGCCAGCGCCATTTTCGTGGGCGTCAGGCCGTTGGCACGCGCCAGCGCGTTGTAGCGCCGCGCGGCGGCCAGCGCCTCGGGGCGGCCCCAGCGCTGCTTGCGCGTGGACTCGAATTTGGCGATGCGCGCCTCCTTGGGCGCCTTCGCGCCTTCAAAGCCCGATTCGTCGTACTTGCCGGTCAGCAGGCCAAAGCCCAGCGGCGAATAGGCCAGCAGCGAAACGCCCAGCCGGTGCATGCTTTCGTCCAGGCCGTTTTCCACCGTGCGGTTGACCAGGCAGTAGGGGTTTTGCACCGAGGCCACGCGCGGCAGGCCGTGCTGCTCGGCCAGGCGCACAAACTCATGCACGCCATAAGGCGTTTCGTTGGACAGGCCTATGGCGCGCACCTTGCCCGCCTTGACCAGGCCGGCCAGCGCCTGCAGCTGTTCATGGATGGGCGTGGCGGAGCGTTCCTGCGCGGGGTTGTAGTACAGCGCGCCGAAGGCCGGCACATGGCGCTCGGGCCAGTGGATCTGGTAGAGGTCTATCACCTCCGTCTGCAGGCGCTTCAGGCTGGCGTCGCACGAAGCCACGATGTCCTTGGCCGTCATGCCGCTGCCTTCGCGCACCCAGGGCATGCCGCGCGAGGGGCCGGCCACCTTGCTGGCCACCACCACCTTGGCACGTGCCGAGGGGTTTTTGGCGAACCAGTTGCCGATGATGGTTTCGGTGGCCCCGAAAGTCTCGGCGCGCGCCGGCACCGAATACATCTCGGCCGTGTCCAGGAAGTTGACGCCGCGCGCCAGCGAGCGGTCCAGGATGGCGTGCGAGGTTTTTTCATCCACCTGTTCGCCAAAGGTCATGGTGCCCAGGCAGACAGGGGTCACATGCAGGTCGCTGGAGCCGAGTTGAACTTTATTCATGGGATTTGCGGATTGAGGAGAAAAGACGACGAAAAGCGTTGTTGCGCCAATGAGAAAGCCGTGTGACGGACTTCACGAAACGGCTAGTTTAAGGGTTAGAACCTGCTCACGGCCTAGGCGGGGCCGCGTTGGGGTGCAATCGGGATGAGTGGGCCGACCGGGACCGCCGCATGGGCTAATGCCCATGCAAGGGCCTGGGTGGCTCAATCGCCCGATTTCACCCCAACCCGGAGGGCAAGCGCCTTCTCGGGCGGTCTGCGGCGTT